>ERZ779697.552-NODE-552-length-18082-cov-3.67815_pt1 | contig 18082 bp, 15 predicted proteins | sample MGYA00511881_ERZ779697 | MGnify/ENA primary metagenome ERZ779697 (study PRJEB29588, sample SAMEA2148105) | human gut metagenome | biome: human gut; feature: human-associated habitat; material: faeces | place: Denmark | collected 2008/2010 ... | reverse complement strand
CGCTGCTGCCGCTGCTGTGGCGATGGCGAAGACGATGAGGGACCAGCAGTACGTCCGCCGCCGGCCGTGGACGTCGGAAACCTTGCCCAGGGGCAGGAGAAACGCTGCCGTCGTCATCAGGAAAATCGTCACGACCCAGCTCATCTTGTCCGGTGCGACGCCGAACTGGCCGGCCATGACAGGGAGGGCGATATTGATCGAAGTAGAAAGAAAAGGCCCGACGAAACTAATCAGGCAAATCGAGTAAAAAATCCGTTTTTCCGTTGTCATATACCGTACCTCCCAAGCGCAGTCATTCTGCTTCTATTATACCATATGCTCAGGATTTGACGGGAGCTGGCGCAGAAAATCACGCAGCAGGAAAGTGCAGAAGTACGGGAATGTATAAATGTTGTTTTCAAAGCCAAGATTACCGCCGATAAGTTTGATGCCGAAACGGATGTCGCTGTAGGTCTTGCTCTTGATGAGTGTCGTCAGTGATTTTGCCTTGTTGTTCGTCGCTTTGACTTCAAGCGGGACCAGGCTATCGGCAGTGCGGACAAAGAAGTCTTCTTCCAGAGTCGACGCGTCTTTTTTGAAATAGTAGAGGCTGTAGCCGCTTTTCGTCAGGCCTTCTCTTTGAAGCGGGCACCGGAAGCGACTTTGGAAATCTGGAATTTTTTGTTGTCCTTTGCCAGCTGGATAGAGATATGTTCGAAGACGTTCAGGATGCGGCCCTAGTCGAGGCCTTGTGCGTACTTCCGGATATCTTCATTGTAGTCCGCCAATAACTGGCGCTGCGTGTCTCATTTTGTATCCCACGCTGTTGCTCTCAATTTTCTGGTAGTTGATGCCCAGCATCGAGCCGCTGCAGATACATGGTATAACCTCCTCTTAAAAAAAATGAGCGTATTTTTAGAATGTTATCACATTTCATGAGCGAAAATACAAGCTGGGTTTGCGAAACATATTGCCGGAAAATACTATTACAATAAGAAGAACGGACAAAGAAATTCCTGCATCGTGTTCTGACGCATGATTATGAAGAAGTTTAAAAGAAGGCTTCGATTTCCTGCGGCGTGTCTACGAGGTATTGGGCGCCGTGGTTTTTCAGGAAGGTTTTGGAGCGGAAGCCCCAGGTGACGCTGATGCAGTCAAGGCCTGCGTTTTTTGCAGTCTCGATGTCGATTTCGGAGTCGCCGAGGTAAACGGCCTGTGCCGGCGTGAGTGCTAAGTCTTTAAGGGCTTTCATTACCATGTCCGGTGCAGGCTTTCGCCGTATCTGGGCCTGTTCGCCGAGGGCGAGGTCGAAGAGGCCCGGGAAGTAGTCGGCTGTCAGTTTTTGGACGGCCGGATCAGGCTTGTTGGAGACGACGGCTGTCTTGATGCCTTTTTTCCGGAGGCGGCGCAAAAGGTCGCTGATGCCGCTGTATTCGCCGGTTTTGACGGCACAGTGTGCCGCGTAGTACGGGCGGAAAAGGCCCTGGATGCGGCTCACTTCCCGGGCGTCGATCCGGGGCGTGATGGTGTCGCCGGGCTGGCCGACGAATTCCAGTTCTTCATAAGGGGCAGCGCCTGTTTCGATGGCCAGGGCACGGCTGATGGCGACTTGGACGCCGCTGCCGAAGAACTGGCGGACGTCCTGTGAACACCAGTCATGGCGGTGGCCTGTTTCTGCCATGATGACGTTCAGGGCATTTTTTAGATCTTCTACTGTATTGAGAACCGTGCCGTCCATGTCAAAGATGGCGGCGCTGTATGTATGTGTAATCATTAAACATCACTCCTGATTTTTTGTTGACGAACCCGGTGTCCGTCTACTATAATAAATAAAGAAAGGGCATTACACGGCAAACGGTTATGCCCAATATAGTCAAGATGAAATAACCGCTATAGTTGGGAGCTACGGGCGGTTATTTTGTTTATTCAATGAATACTGGCAGCGTAAATCTTTTCCAGATTATCGCGCATGCGGTCCAGATAGGATTCATTGTCTTCACTGTTTTCTATAGTGTGGATCGTTTCGACGCGGGCGCCGACTTCGCGGGCCAGGGTTTCAGAGGTCTTTGGGCTGACCATGTCTTCGACGAAAATCGTCCGTACGCCGTTGGCGCGGCAGTAGTCAGTCAGGCGGGCGAGCTGGCGTGCGCTCGGTTCGCCGCTGGAAAAGACGGATTCGACGCTGTGCTGGGTCAGGCCGAAGTCACGGCAGAGATAGGCAAAGGCCGCATGGCCCGTGACGAAGTCGCGGTGCGGTACGCTGGCGAATTTGCGGGCGTATTCGTCCTGCAGGGCCTGGAGCTGCTTCTTGTAATTGGCGGCGTTGTTGCGGTAGTAGTCGGCATTGGCCGGGTCCGCTTCGGCCATGGCGGCAGCGATGTTCGAGACTTCGATCTGGGCGTTTACCAGGCTCAGCCAGATGTGCGGATCATAGGCGCCGTGCTCCTTGACTTCCTCCTTGTCCGTCAGGGCAATGGGCGTGACGCCCTGCGAAGCGTCGACCGTGTGCAGGCTCGTATTCTTGGCGGCGTCAACGACTTTCGGTGCCCACGGTTCCATGCCGAGGCCGCTGTAGACGAAGAGCTGCGACTTGCCGAGGTGTTTGATGGTCTGCGTCGTCGGCTGGAATTCATGGGGTTCCGTGCCGTCCGGGATGAGGGTGTAAACGTCGACTTTGTCGCCGCCGACGGCCTGGGTGAACTCTTTCAGGGCATCGAAGGTGACGGCAACTTTTAATTTCCCGTCGTCGGGCAGATCTGCAGCCGGGCCGCAGCCGGCAAGCGCAAAAATAGATAAGAAAGCCGCCGTGACCAGTACGAGACGGGCAAGGCGGTGGCATAGACGAAAGAACATAATAAGAGACCTCCTATGGCGTCCATCGTATCACGGCCGCCTTTTTTTGTCAATCAATTGCAAATGCCTTGCATTTTCGTTTTTGCAAGCTTATAATAGAAACTCGATAATTCTACTATGAGGAGGCGCCATTTATGATTGATTTACAGCACGTTTACTTTGCCTATGAACACGGTCAGTATCTTTTGGAAGATGTCAACATGACCATCCGCGACGGCGACTATATCTCCGTCGTCGGCGAAAACGGCAGCGGCAAGAGCACGCTCATCAAGCTCATCCTCGGTTTATTGACGCCGAGCCGGGGCTCGATTTCCAATACCTATCACCATCGGGCCTATGTGCCGCAGCGCTTTGAGACCTTGAACAGCCAGTTCCCGATTACGGTCTGGGAAGTCCTCAACTGCTACCGCCAGGTCCTGCACCTAAAAGACAAGGGCATCATCCGGATCTGCCTGGAGCAGATGAATGTCTGGTCCCTGAAAGACCAGCTCATCGGCAATCTTTCCGGCGGCCAGTGCCAGAAAGTGCTCATTGCCCGGGCCCTGATGGGCCATCCGGACCTGCTCATCTTCGATGAACCGTCGACGGGCATCGATGTCCGCAGTCAGGAAGAGCTCTATCCCTTTATTAAAGATTTAAATGAAAATAAAGGGGTCACCGTTATTACGGTAGAACATAATTTGAAATTTGCTGTCCGCAATTCGACGAAGATGTTCCACGTCATCGGCGGGCGAGGCCATTTCTGCTCGCCGAAGGCCTATCTCGATGAATACGTAGCGGCGACAGTGGGAGGGAATCACTGATGTTTGAATATGCTTTTATGCAGAATGCCTTTATCGTGGCCCTGCTCATTTCCATTGTCTGCCCGCTCATCGGCATTTTCCTGGTCCTGCGGCGCTATTCCATGATCGGCGATGCCCTGTCCCATGCCTCTCTGGCCGGTGTGGCCGTCGGTCTCCTCTTCGACTGGAACCCCGTCCTCAGTGCCTTTGCCCTGACGAGTTTCTTCGGTGTCCTTATCGAAGTCCTGCGGCGCCGTTTTCGCCGCTATGCGGAATTGATCCTGGTCATCATCCTTTCCCTTTCCGTAGGTATTGCGATTACCATCATCAGTGCCGGCCTGGTCCATACGAACGTCGAATCGTTCCTCTTCGGCAGCATCCTCACAGTCTCCCGGGGCGACGTCTACTCTGTCGTGGCCCTGAGCGTGATTTCCATTGCCGTCATCGTCAAGCTCTACCCGCAGCTGGTCATGCTGACCTTTGATGAAGACGGCGCACAGATTGCCGGCGTCCGGGCGAAGCTCATCAACTACATCTTCGCCGTCCTCGTAGCGGCGACGATTTCCGTTTCTATCCGCATCGTCGGTATCCTGGTCATCAGCTCCCTCATCGCTCTGCCCGTAGCCACGGCCCTGCAGCTGCGCCATGGTTTCCGGCAGACCCTGATTTACTCCGTCGTCTTCAGCTTCGTCGATATCCTTTCGGGGCTCCTTATTTCCTATTATATCGATGCCGCTCCGGGCGGCGTCACGGCCCTGACGTCGGTAGCCATGCTGCTTCTGGTCATTGCTTATAAAGAATTCGCTTTTTCGCTGCAGGAAAAGAGGCGCCGTCCATGAGCGAAGACTATAAAGACTGTTTGCGGACCCATGGCCTGAAGAGTACGAAAGCCCGCAACGGCGTCCTGGCGATCCTCAGTGCTGAAGCGAGCGTCATCACGGTTGATGCCGTTTACCAGACGCTGCAGGAACGGGGCTGCAAAGTGAACTTTTCTACGGTCTACCGTATTTTGGAGATGTTTACAGAACGTAAACTGACGGAAAAGATTTTTCTCCCCGATGAAGGGAAATACGGCTTTTCCCTGCGCCGTACCGGCCATACACACCGCCTCATCTGTTTACGCTGCCATAAAGTCGTGGACCTGGCGCACTGTCCGCTCAGCGATTATGAAAAAGAAGTAGCTGCCAAGACAGACTTTGAAATCGTCGGCCACAACCTGGAACTCTACGGCTACTGCCCGGAATGCCGCAGGAAAAAGCCGTAAACAGCGGCCCGATTGGCACCATAGTTGGCGAAGGACCCTGACATATGCTATAATAAAACGATTAGATAGACAGCGATTACAAAGCAAGTAGGGGCGATAGCATTGAAACCACAAGCACTGGCACTTTCAAAAGAATATATCCAGCCTTTGGCAGATGTCTTTAAGGTCCTGGGCGATCCGACACGGCTGCGTATCCTGCGCCTCCTGATGAAAGGGGAGGTCTGCGTCCGGGACATTGCGGAAGATCTCGGCATGGGCCAGTCTGCGGTTTCCCACCAGCTGCGCATCCTGCGCGATGCCCGGCTCGTCCAGTTCCGCCGCGACGGCAAGACCGTCTATTATTCCCTGGCCGATGCTCATGTCTTCACCCTGCTCGATGTAGGCCTGGAACACGTCGCCGAATAGGCAGCACATAAAAAGGAGGGCTTCAATATGTATGTTTGCTTAATGCGTCACGGTAAAGCACAGCCTTTTGATCTCAACCAGCCCGATAAACTGCGCGAACTGACGGAAAAGGGCTGCAGTCAGGCATCATCGATGGCCAAATGGGCGGCCTCATGGTGGCCCGACGGCAAGACGGCCCTCTGGGTCAGCCCCTATGTGCGGACCTGTCAGACTGCGTCATACCTGGAAAAACGTCTGCCCATTGCGGCCTTTCACACCCATAAGGCCATTGCTTCCGGCGATTTGGTCACGGTCTACGATGACATCCTGAGCCGCGAAAAAACGGATGTCGTCTGCATTATCGGCCATTCGCCCTTTCTCGACCGCTGGGCCCAGGCCTGGACGGGGACCCCTGTTGATTTCAAGACGGGCAGCATGGCCCTCTTCGATTTCGATCCCCACGGCGGCCGCATCGGTTCGGCGTCGCTTCTTTTCTATGCTCATCCGAAGGCCCTGAAATTCCTGGGACCTTCTTTTAAAGACTAATCTATCAATAGTTGGAGGTTTTACTCATGATGAAACATGTGTTATCCATTGCCGGGACGGATCCTTCCGGCGGCGCCGGTGCTGCCGCGGACTGCAAGACTTTTTGCGCCCACGGCTGTTTTGCCCTGAACGTCATTACGGCTGTCGTTTCCCAGAATACTCAGGGCGTGCGCGGCTATATGGATGTGACGCCGGAGCTCATCGCTTCGCAAATCGATGCAGTCTTTGAAGATATCGACGTCGATGCTGTCAAAATCGGCATGGTCAGCGTCCCTGAAACAATCCGCGTCATTGCGGAAAAGCTGAAACAGTACAAGCCGCCCTTTACGGTCATCGATCCGGTCATGGTCGCTACCAGCGGCCATCGCCTCCTCGTACCGGAAGCGGAACAGACCCTGAAAGAAGTCCTCCTGCCCCTGGCCGACGTCCTGACACCGAACCTGCCGGAAGCTGAAGTACTGACGGGTGATACCATCGAAAGCCTGCAGGATATGGAAGCAGCGGCCCGGAAAATCGCCGCCATGGGGGCTAAAGCAGTCCTCGTCAAAGGCGGCCACCGCATTGCCGATGCGACGGATATCCTCTTCGACGGCCGTGAATTCCATTATTATAAAGGAAAACGACTGGAAAGCACGAGTACCCACGGTACGGGCTGCTCCCTGTCCAGTGCCATTGCTTCCAATTTGGCCAACGGCCTGAGCCTGCCCGAAGCCGTAGGCAAAGCAAAGGAATACGTCTTCGAAGGCATTGCCCATGCCGAATCGATCGGCAAAGGTCACGGCCCGATTAATCATTTTTACGAATTATATAAGAAAGCAGGCATGCAATGATGAAACTGAAACTTTCCCTGAAAAAAACGTGCTGCCTCGTCATGGCAGCAGCCTCTATCGGCGGCATGGCCCTGGCCGCTTCGCCGCAGGCCGTCTATGAAGAAGCAGCCCGCAATATGGCGGCTCATCCCCAGGGTTCCTATACAATCCAGCTGGGCATGAAGATGCCTTTCGTCGGCGAAGGAGCCATCGTCAATACGACAGACGTACAGGAACGGCCTTTTGTCGTCCAGTCTCAGACCAAGACGACGGGCTTTGCCCAGACCGTAGCACCGAAGACGGCAGAAAATAAAGCCTATGTCGTACAGGACGGCAAGAAGCTCAACGCTTACTACAATGCAGACGGCACGGAAAAGACATGGCAGAAGAAGAGCTATGACTTGAAGAAGAGCACGCCCATCGCCGATTATCTGACCTGGGATCACAATGTCCTGGCCGGCGTCAAATCCGTCACTGCTGCCGGCGGCAACGATTATAACGTTGTCTTCGATGCATCCCGCATCTATCATCCGGCGGATAAGGTGACCTGGAAAAAAGAGGGCATGACGGATGAACAGATCCGCGTAGCAGCCCGACTCCTCCAGGGACTGCAGCAGTGCGGCGATGTAAAGACCGTCGTCACCATCGATCCGGCTTCGAAGCGCATTACCCGCATTTCCCTGCCCCTGACGGACCAGCTGCGCAGCCTGGCCCTGACCCTGATCGACGAATACGGCAATAATGATACAGATAAAGCGGCAGCCCAGTCTTTCGTCAAACTGAGCGAACTGAGCCTGACTGTCGACTGCACAGCCCTGCCCAAGGGGACAGTCCTGTCCGTACCGGAAAAAGTCATCAAAGCAGCCAAGTAAATTTGTAAATTTTTTGTGAAAACGTAAGAGTTTTCACAAAAAAAGTGCCTAAATTATTGACATAGTCCCGGAAATAACGGAAAATATGAAGGAAGGAAGAAATTCCATTACTGTTCGTTATATCTTCATATAGGATAGACCTGAAGTCAGCTGCGGCTGGCTCGGTTGGAACGGATACAACTATATTTTATTTTAGGAGGTACATTTTGGCTAAAAAAGAAAAACTCATGGTAATTCCCTTAGGCGGTTTAGGCGAAATCGGCAAGAATATGACGGTCATCCAATACGGCAATGACATCATCGTCATCGACGCCGGCCTGGCCTTCCCGGATGACGACATGTTCGGCATCGACCTCGTCATCCCGGACATGAGTTACTTGATTGAAAACCGGGACAAAGTACGGGCCGTCGTCATCACGCACGGTCACGAAGACCATATTGGCGGCCTGGCTTACTTGCTCAATGAAGTAAATGTGCCCGTATACGCAACGAAACTCGTATGCGGCCTCATCGAAGGGAAACTGAAAGAAAACCACATTACGAATTATACACTCCACGAAGTGCATCACGGCGATGAAGTCCAGATTGGCTGTATGAAAGTCGGCTTCATCCATACGAATCATTCGATTCCCGATGCCAGTGCCCTCTATTTCCGCACGCCTGTCGGCACTATCGTCCACACAGGCGACTTCAAAGTCGACCTGACGCCGGTCGACGGGAGACAGATGGACATCCACAAGTTTGCAGAATTGGGCCGCCGCGGCGTCCTGCTCCTCATGTCGGACAGCACGAACGCCGAACGGCCGGGCTATACTGAATCGGAAACGACCGTAGGCCATGCCTTCCGCAAAGCGTTCCGTGCTGCAAAAGGCCGTATTATCCTGGCGACATTCGCCTCGAATATTTCCCGTATCCAACAGGCTATCAATACGGCAGTGCAGTTCAAGCGCAAAGTCACGGTCCTCGGCCGCAGCATGGTCAACAACGTCCAGATTGCCATCGAACTCGGCTATCTCGACGTCCCGGAAGGCGTCCTCATCGAACCGGATGAACTGAACCGCTATCCCGACGATCAGATCCTCATCCTGACGACGGGCAGCCAGGGCGAACCGATGGCCGGGCTGTCGCGCATGGCTTCCAACAATCACCGCAGTGTCAGCATCATGCCCGGTGATACGGTCGTCATTTCGGCCACGCCGATTCCGGGCAATGAAACGGGTGTCAGCCGCACCATCGACAACTTGATGCGTCTCGGTGCCAACGTCATCGCCGGCCGGGATAAGAAAATCCACGTTTCCGGTCACGCCAGCCAGGAAGAATTGAAACTGATGCTGGAACTGATCAAGCCGAAGTATTTCATCCCTGTTCATGGCGAATACCGCATGCTCAAAATCCACGGCGATTTGGCCGTCATGATGGGCGTGCCCAAGGATCACGTCCTCATCGGTGACAACGGTCAGATCTTTGAATTCTCCAACCGCTCCGGCCACAAGACGGGTCACGTCAACACAGGCCGCGTCTTCGTCGACGGCCTCGGCGTCGGCGACGTCGGCAACATCGTCATCCGCGACCGTCAGCAGCTGGCTATGGAAGGCGTCGTCATCGTCGTCATGACCCTGGCCAAAGGGACGAGCCATCCCTTGGCCGGTCCGGATATCGTGTCCCGCGGCTTCGTCTATGTCCGCGATTCGGAAGAACTGATCCGCGAAGCGCATGACCGCGTCGCTGCCGTCCTCGAACGCTGTGAAGCCGGCAATATTCGCGAATGGGCTGTCATCAAGTCCCAGGTACGCGATACGCTGAGCCGCTATCTCTACGAAAAGACACGGCGCCGCCCGATGATTCTGCCAATCATCATGGAAGTATAAATTGTAAACAAATGAGGGACTGTCGCATCAAGGCTTTCGCCAACATGGACAGTCCTTTTTCTCTGAAAGGGGGAACCGCTATGGAGCAGAGGCGTGCCACACCGCTGACGACGGCGGGCTGTTTTGCCGCCATTATGTTGGTCTTTGCGCTTCTTAGTACATACGTGCCGATTTTTTCGTTTATTGGCTATTTCATCATGCCCATTCCCATGATCATTATTTACATGAAGTACGGCCTGCGCCAGACCGTACTCCTGGGCGTTACTGTCGGTATCCTTATGGGACTCTTCATCGATCCGGCGACGGCGCTGGTCCAATTCCTGAGTTTTGGTGCCGTCGGACTTGCTTTAGGTGCGGGTTTTCGCTATGAATGGTCGGCCGTGCGCCTTTTGGGGACGGTCACGGCGGCACTGGTTGCCGTTTTTGCGGCCATCGCCTTATTGTCTTACGTCGTCCTGGACGTCAATATCTTCACGCAGATGAACGATTTCTTCGCCCAGTTCTCGGACAGCATGATGGAACAGTATCAGGCCCAGGGCATGTCGGACGTCAAACTGACGGAAACGCGGGCCCAGCTCAACCAGGTCCGGGAAATGCTGCCGTCCCTGCTGCCCATGTTCCTCTGCCTGGGGATAGCGATCATCGCCTACATCAACATCAAAGTCTCGCAGCTCATCCTGCGCCGCCTGGGCTTTTCTCTCAAAGCATTTTTGCCTATCCGTTATTGGGAAATACCCCGTAGTATGATATACTTATATATATTGGCCTTGGTCATGAAGTACTGGGGAGTGACACGGGATATTTCCTGGCTCAATATCATCGGCATGAACCTCAATCAGATTGCCTTCTTCTTCATCTGCATTCAGGGGATTGCCTTCATCTTCTATCTCCTCAGCCGCCGTTTCCGCATGGGGAACGGCCTTCAGGCCCTGATCCTCATCATGTTTTTTGTCATGCCTGTTTTTTCGTATGCCGCCTTTTTGGCCGGTATCTTCGACATGCTTACGAATTATAGAAAAAAAGGGCGTACGCTTTAGTACGCAGGGGGCGGAACCATGTTCAAAACATTGCTGTCAAGGCGGTCGGAAGAACCCTTTTTCCTGATTACTGTCTTGCTGCTTATTATCATTGCCGTCTACAACTGGATCGTTGCCTTGCTGGCGCTGATCCTCATCGGCGGCGCCTATGTCCTGACCCGTAAGAATCACAACGAGCGCAACAGGGAAATCAGTCAGTTCTTCGATGCCATCTCGAAAAGTGTCGATCAGGCTTCGACCTATGCCGTGCAGAATCTGCCTATCGGCATTGCCATCATCGACATGCAGTCCAATCTTTGCTGGGCCAACAGCGTCTTCCGCGACTGGGTCGGAGATATCGACAACGACCAGCAGTTGGACCACATCATGCCGAACCTGAAAGTCGATAAGTTTTGGGGCAAATCAGGATATTTCTTCGAACACATCGGTGAACGCTATTATCGCGTCGTCTATAAATATCTGCAGACGGAAGCTGCAGAAGACGACAATTATCTCATCCTTTACTTTGAAGATATTACGGACACGGAACGGCAGAAACTCAATTCCCTGGCAGCGGTCCCGGTCTTCTGCGACATCGAAATCGATAATCTCGAAGAAGTCGCTAAAGGCATGACGGCCGTCCAGCGGGCCACCCTGGTGACCAACGTCAATAACTGCCTTATTGGTGAATTGTCCGGGCACAACTGCTTCATCTGGGCTTACGGCAATGAAAAGTACATCGCCTGCATGAGCCGGGATACGCTGGAATATTATAAGGAAGAAAACTTTTCCTTCCTGGAAAAGATACGTTCCATCCATACGGTCAACCGCATTCCAGTGACGCTCAGCATGGGTATTGCCCTTTTCCCGAGCGACGTCATCGCAGCGGGCAAGGCCAATTTCAGCGAACTGGCGACGAAAGCCCGGGCCGGCCTCGACCTGGCCCTTGGCCGCGGCGGCGACCAGGTCGTCGTCTATGAAGAAGACGGCTCGCCGCACTTTTACGGCGGCAAGACGCGCTGCGTCGAAAAGAATACCCGTGTCCGCGCCCGCGTCGTCGCCCAGGCCATCCACGAACTCATTGATTCGTGCGATATGGTCCTGGTCATGGGCCACGAACGGGAAGACTATGACAGCATCGGTGCAGCTGTTGGCGTGGCCCACATGGCGCGCCTGGCCGGCAAGCCCGTCCACGTCGTCGTCAGCAGCCAGACAGATGCTATCAAGCGCCTGGAGACGCAGATCATAGACAATCCCGATTTCAAGGACCTCCTCATTTCCGCGGAAATGGCGGAAAATATCTGCAACAGCCAGACCCTGCTCTTCATCGTCGATACGCACCGGCCCGACATGACCGTAGCGCCGGCCCTCCTGGAACAGACGGATCGCCGCGTCGTCATCGATCATCACCGCCGCAGTTCGGACTTCATCAAGAAGCCTCTCCTGACCTATACGGAAACGTCGAGTTCGTCGACGAGCGAACTGGTGACGGAACTGCTCCAGTATTTCCAGGAAGATGTGGACCTCAGCAAAATCGAAGCGACGGCCCTTTATGCGGGCATCATCGTGGATACGAAGAATTTTGCCGTCCAGACCGGTGTCCGTACCTTCGATGCCGCATCGTATCTGCGCCGCTGCGGTGCCGATCCCGATATCGTGCGGGAGCTCTTCAGCTCCGACTTCGATACGGTCAAGGACCGGGCCGCCATCCTCGCCGGCGCCCAGATCAGTGACGGCATCGCCATGGCCAGCTGCCGCAAGGGCCAGCACAACGCGACGATCATCGCCGCCCAGGTGGCCGACATGCTGATCAATATCGACAATGTCGAAGCCAGCTTCACCTTTTATTACCTTGCCGATGACTGCATCGGCGTCAGCGCCCGTTCCAAGGGCGAGCTCAATGTACAATTAGTCATGGAAGCCCTCGGCGGCGGCGGTCACCGCACCGTTGCCGGCGCCCAGCTCCGGGGCCGCACCTTAGCAGAGGCCCAGGGAGATGTCATGGCTGCCCTCCATGAAATTATAGATAAAGATAAGGAGATTGATGAACAATGAAAGTAATTTTACTGCAGGACGTAAAGAAACTCGGCAAAAAGGGAGATATCATCGAAGTATCGGAAGGCTACGGCCGCAACTTCCTCCTGCCCCGCAAACTGGCAGCTCCCGGCACGTCGGAAAATATCAACGATGCGAAACAGAAAAAAGCAGCTGCCAAGCATAAAGCCCAGGTCGCTTCGGACGAAGCCGTCATCCTGGCCAGCCAGCTGAAGAAAGTCGAACTGACGATTCCCGTCAAAGTCGGCGAAGGCGGCAAAGTCTTCGGTGCCATTACGGGCAAGACCGTCAGCGAAGCCGCAAAAGCCCAGTACGATATCGATCTGGACAAGAAGAAAGTCGAAATCAAGGATCCGATTAAATCTCTCGGCGATTACGATGTCACTATCCGCGTCCATCCGACGATTACGAGTGTCATCAAAATCCACGTTGTAGAAGGCTGATCATAAGCCATAAGGGGATACAATGAAAGAATTATTGGACAAATTATTACAGCGCCATAAGTACCTCGAACCGACGGCGGAGGAAGAACTCCGCCGCCAGGTTAACGTGCTTTATGGCGCTTTTACTGGTCTTATAGGGTCGGAAAAGATGGTCCTCCGCGCCAGTAAGTATTCGGCCCTGTCCTATATCCATTCCGAAGATCCGCGCCAGCGCCTGGTCGGCCTGCAGCGTCTGATCTATGAAGACGTTTCCTACGATAAGGTGCCCGATGACGATGAAGTCATCAACGTCCTCAACGAACTGGAAATGGTCCTGGCAGAAATGCTGGCCCGCCAGGCCGTTGAAGAACGGCTGGAAAAGAAAATCAGCCAGCGCATGGATGAAAAGCAGCAGGAATACGTGCGGGAAATCAAGATGGAACTGATCAAGGAAGAACTGCACGATGTTGAAACGCCGCAGACCAAGCGGAAGCTCAAGGAACTGGACGATTTGGAAAAAGTTCAGCTCACGGAATCGGTTATGGAACGGGTGCGCCCGAAGAAGCTCAGCGCCATCGTCGGCCAGGAACGGGCCGTCGAAGCCATGCAGAGCAAACTGGCCTCGGTCTATCCGCAGCACCTGCTCCTCTACGGACCGCCTGGCGTCGGCAAGACGACGGCCGCCCGCATCGTCCTCGACGAAGCGAAGAAGCTGCCTTTCACGCCCTTCGGTCCCAAAGCGCCTTTCGTAGAAACGGATGGGACGACGCTGCGCTGGGATTCGCGGGATATGACGAACCCCCTCATCGGCTCCGTCCACGATCCGATTTACCAGGGTGCCCGCCGCGACCTGGCCGATACGGGCATCCCGGAACCGAAACCGGGCCTGGTCACGGAAGCCCACGGCGGCATCCTCTTCATCGATGAAATCGGCGAAATGGACCCGATGCTCTTAAATAAGCTCCTGAAAGTCATGGAAGACAAGCGCGTCCGATTTGAATCGGCCTATTACGACGAAGACGATCCGAATGTACCGCAGTACATCAAGAAGCTCTTCGCTGAAGGGGCCCCGGCGGACTTCGTCCTCATCGGTGCGACGACGCGGGACCCGTCGGAAATCAATCCGGCCATCCGCTCGCGCTGCGCAGAAATCTTTTTTGAACCCCTCATCCCATCGGACATCGAAAAAATCGTCACCAACGCTGCAGAACAGCTCGGCGCGGAACTGGAAGACGGTGTGGCCAAGCTGATCAGTGAATTCACCATCGAAGGCCGCAAGGCCGTCAATATCCTGGCTGATACGTACGGCCTGGCCGTCTTTAAGAGCGGTTCTAAGGAACACGTGCGCATTACCTGCGATCACGTCCGCCGCGTCGCCCAGATCAGCCGCCTCGTGCCGTATGTCACGGAAAAGGCGAGCGATATGCCTGTCGTCGGCAAGGTCTTCGGCCTCGGCGTGGCCGGCTATCTCGGCTCGGCCATCGAAATCGAAGCCGCCGCTTTCCCGGCCCGCGCGCCCGGCAAGGGCTATTACCGCTTCAATGATACGGCCGGCTCCATGGCCAAGGACTCCATGTTCAACGCCGCTGCTGTCGTGCGCCGCATTACGGGAAAGGAACTGTCCGACTACGATGTGAACATCAACTTCGTCGGCGGCGGCAATATCGACGGCCCGTCCGCAGGCTGCGCCATTACGACGGCCCTCATTTCCGCTGTGACAGGCGTGCCTGTCCGCCAGGACATGGCCCTGACCGGGGAAATCTCCGTACGCGGCCAGGTCAAGCCTGTCGGCGGCGTCTTTGAAAAAGCCTACGGCGCCCGCCAGGCCGGCATGAAGGGAATCATCATCCCGAAAGAAAATGCCCACGACATCCCGGAACGCCATTTAGGCCTCGACATCCACTATGCCGACACGATTGATGACGTCCTCAAGCTGATGCTGGTCAAAGGGGAGGGGGCATAAGATGGAACAGCGCATACCACCGCAGAACGTCGAAGCCGAACAGGCTGTCCTCGGCGCCATGCTCCTCTCGCACGACGCGGTCATCGTGGCCATGGAAAAACTCCAGGCCAGCGACTTTTACCGCGACGTCCACCGCGTCATTTTCGAAGCGATGGAACACTTGCACCGGGAAAACAAGGAAATCGACGTTATCACCCTGCCGGAAGAACTGCGGCGCATGAAGAAGCTCGATGACGTCGGCGGCATCGAATATATCCTGCAGCTGCCGAACCTCGTGGCTACGGCGGCCAATATCGAATACCATGCCAACATCGTCGCTGAAAAAGCCCTGGCCCGCAATCTGATTACGACTTGTACGGAACTGACGACCGAAGCCTACGACGGTGAAAAGGAACCGGAAGACCTTTTGGACGATGCGGAACGCAAGATCCTTCAGCTCTCGGACACGAAGAACCGCGGCGATTTCGCTTCTGTCGGCGCTGTTGTAGAAACGACGCTCGATAAGATTACCAAGCTCTATGAAAATAAGGCGGGCCTCACGGGCCTGCCGACGGGCTTCCGCGATCTGGACCGCATGACCTCGGGCCTGCAACCGTCGGATTTGATCCTCGTCGCTGCCCGCCCGAGTATGGGCAAGACGGCCTTTACCCTGAACATCGCCCAGAATGTCGGCGTCCGCCAGCATAAGACGGTCGCCTTCTTTTCCCTGGAAATGTCCCAGGAACAGCTCGTCCAGCGCCTGCTCTGCCAGATTGCCCATATCGACTCGCAGAAACTGCGCACAGGCCAGCTGAACAGCGATGAAGAATGGACGCACCTGACCGATGCCTGCGACAAGCTCTACGAATCGCCCATTTACATCGACGATACGCCGGGCATTTCCGTCGCCGAAATGCGCTCCAAGGCGCGGCGCCTGAAGTCGGAACACGGCCTGGACCTGATCATCGTCGACTACCTGCAGCTCATGCAGGGCCGCAACGCCGAAAGCCGGCAGCAGGAAATCTCCGAGATTTCCCGTTCTCTCAAGGCCCTGGCGCGGGAACTGAAAGTGCCGCTCATCGCCTTGTCCCAGCTCAGCCGCAGTGTCGAAAGCCGTCAGGACAAGCGGCCTATGCTCAGCGACCTGCGCGAATCAGGGGCATTGGAACAGGATGCGGATATCGTTTCCTTCTTATACCGCGAAGACTACTACGATAAGGAAACGGAAAACCAGCACATTACGGAAGTCATCCTGGCCAAGCACCGCAACGGTCCGGTCGGCTCGGTCAAGCTCTATTTCAAGAACGAATTCACGCTCTTCCTCAATCTCGACACGCAGCATGAAGGATAACTAAAAAAATATAAAAAAGTACTTGCATTATTCCGTGGGATATAGTATACTAATCAAGTCAGCGGTTCTGACAGAGACTTTTGAAACGGGGTACTGCCTCGTCAGAAGAAATAAGAAAAGCTGATAAAAAAGTTCTTGACAGAACGGAAGTCATTTGATATAATAGACTACGTTCCACGGAACACTAAGCCAACGTAGCTCAATTGGTAGAGCAACTGACTTGTAATCAGTAGGTTGTAGGTTCAAGTCCTATCGTTGGCTCCAGAAAATGGTGGGGTTCCCGAGTGGCTAAAGGGAGCAGACTGTAAATCTGCCGGCGTTTGCCTTCGAAGGTTCGAATCCTTCCCCCACCACCAATTATCGCGGGGTGGAGCAGTTGGTAGCTCGTCGGGCTCATAACCCGAAGGTCGTAGGTTCAAGTCCTGCCCCCGCTACCAAATTTTTTTACCAGGAATGGTAAGGAAACAACTTCATAAACGGCTTTGACCAGTTTACAAGCTGTTGTAGCTCAGTCGGTAGAGCGTATCCTTGGTAAGGATAAGGTCACCGGTTCAATCCCGGTCAATAGCTCCACACATGGCGGCTTAGCTCAGTTGGCTAGAGCATGCGGTTCATACCCGCAGTGTCCAGAGTTCGAATCTCCGAGCCGCCACCACACTAATAACCTCGTGCATACGGGGTTATTTCTATATGCAGAAATATTTTTTGCTTAATTGCCTGTTTTTTATGCAAAGAGTACGGATGTGTGATAGAATACAAGTGGGTAGCTGTTTTGTTTTCCTAAAGGAGGAAATGATTACAATGGCAAAAGAACATTATGAAAGAACAAAACCGCATGTTAATATCGGTACGATTGGTCACGTCGACCACGGCAAAACGACATTAACGGCTGCTATTACGAAGGTCCTTTCCCAGACGGAAGGCTGCAAAGCAACGTTCGAAGCATATTCCGATATCGATAAGGCACCGGAAGAACGTGAACGTGGTATCACTATCAACACGGCACACGTTGAATATGAAACTCCGAACCGCCACTATGCACATGTTGACTGCCCGGGGCATGCTGACTATGTCAAGAACATGATCACCGGCGCTGCTCAGATGGACGGCGCTATCCTCGTTGTATCCGCAGCTGACGGCCCGATGCCGCAGACTCGTGAACACATCCTCCTGGCCCGCCAGGTAGGCGTACCGGCTATCGTCGTATACCTCAACAAAGCTGACCAGGTCGACGATCCGGAACTGATCGAACTCGTTGAAATGGAAGTCCGCGACCTCCTGACTGAATATGATTATCCTGGCGATGAAGTTCCTATCATCGTTGGCTCCGCTCTGAAAGCCCTCGAAGGCGATCCTGAAGCAGTACAGTCCATCAAAGACCTCATGAAGGCCGTTGACGAATACATCCCGACTCCGGACCGTCCGACGGACAAACCGTTCCTGATGCCTGTCGAAGACGTCTTCACTATCACCGGCCGCGGCACTGTTGCTACGGGCCGTGTTGAACGTGGCGAACTGAAAGTCGGCGACGCTGTTGAAATCGTCGGCCTCGCTGACAAACCGAAGGATACGGTTGTTACGGGCGTTGAAATGTTCCGTAAGATCCTTGACTGCGCTGAAGCAGGCGACAACATCGGTGCGCTGCTCCGCGGCATTGACCGTAAAGACGTAGAACGCGGCCAGGTCCTTGCTAAACCGGGTACCATTCATCCGCACACGAAATTCAAGGCTCAGGTCTATGTCCTGACCAAAGATGAAGGCGGCCGTCATACGCCGTTCTTCAACGGCTATCGTCCGCAGTTCTATTTCCGCACGACTGACGTAACCGGCGTCATCAGCCTCCCGGAAGGCACTGAAATGTGCATGCCTGGCGATAACGTCAAAATGGATGTCGAACTGATCACTCCGATCGCTATCGAAGCAGGCCTCCGCTTCGCTA
>ERZ779697.540-NODE-540-length-18250-cov-1.97791_pt1 | contig 18250 bp, 12 predicted proteins | sample MGYA00511881_ERZ779697 | MGnify/ENA primary metagenome ERZ779697 (study PRJEB29588, sample SAMEA2148105) | human gut metagenome | biome: human gut; feature: human-associated habitat; material: faeces | place: Denmark | collected 2008/2010 ... | reverse complement strand
TATTGATAATACTATTGGTTAAGATTGTGTGATGTCGGTTAGTTTGATTAGATTGGTTAATTCTAGCCTGTTCCACCCTCTACGGAGAGTATAGCTTGCCGAATTTGACTGATTTTGAGCCTAGCTGATTAGTTATACACGATTGAATAAAAGTCTTACTATAAGCCTAAAAAGTGGCTCTATGAATGTACATAAATATTTACAATATTAAATTTCAAAATAATAAAGTTATGAGAGTTATTAAGACTAAACATTTTCCTTTTAATGGTTATAAAGCTATTAATATTTTTGGTATTATATTTACTAAAGGAGAATTAAGTAATAAAGAACTTAATCATGAAGCTATTCATACAGAACAAATGAAAGAGATGTTATATATCTTTTTCTATATATGGTATGGTATTGAATATCTTATTATAAGACTATTTCATATTAAACAACATGATGCTTATAAAGATGTAAGTTTTGAAGAAGAAGCTCATATTAATGATGATAATCTTAATTATATTAGTGAACGTAAACATTATACTTGGACTAAATATCTAGGTATTAATAGTTCTAAAACTGCTTAATTAAAAAATGTTAATAATATTGTTAAACTACTTGTTATTAATAATATAATTTATATTTGTAACAAACTAAATTCTAAAGATATGGAAGATGATAAAAGAGTTAATTATAAGTTAGATGCTATTAATAAACTTATTAATAATCTTAAACTTAGTATTTCTGGTAATAAAGAACATGATGAGCTTGGAGAAAATAATGTTATAGTTAATCTTGATGAGATTAGTCAAAAGATTACTGAATTACATGAAATGGTTAAAGCTGAATTTGATGAGTTTGAAAATCAACATAAAAGTGAATCAGATGAAACTCAAACTCTTCTTAATAATCGTTTTGATAAAATTGATGCTAAATTAGATAGTATTAAAGCTGCTGTTGATAGTATGAAAACTACTATTGGTAATAAACTTGATACTGTTAATTCTACTATTAATAAAGCAAATACAGATATAGTTGCTGCGATTAATGCTATGAAAGCTAGTAATGATACTAAAAACGATGCTATAATTGCTGCTCTTCAAGGACTTGTAACTCAAGTTAATCGAAATACTAGTAATATTAATTCTCTTAACGGTCGAGCTAATGCTCTAGAACAAGATTAACATGAATTTTAATTTAGTAGAGATGTATAATGGCTTGTTAAGATTTAATAAGCATATACTAAATGAACTTGCAGAAGGACTTAAACATCTACCTAATTTAGATGGAGTATCTAAAGGAGATAGTTTAATTATTAATGAACAAGGTAATCCAGCTTGGGGTTCTGCTGCATTTATTCCTACTTTTGAAAATGCTGCTTATGGTATTGAATGGACTAAAGATGATAATGATATAATCAGAATTGGTAATGCTAAATTTCATAGAGAACTTCCTATTCAAAATAGACTTAAAGGTTGTGTCTATAATGAAAAGAAAATCAGTTATTTCCTTAATCCTACGGGTTGGGCTAAACCTCTTGAAAATGGTTTTGTTCCTCCTCTTGATGGAAGTGATGGCGATGTTGGGGTAAGAGTTCCAGAGTTTTATATGTGCGTTAAAGATACTGGTACTAAATATCAACTTTGGATAAGTGATTTTAATATTGATGGAACATTTACTAGAGTTCATCCTTTTATTATAAGTCATACTAAAACTATGACTAGAACTAGAGAAGATGGTAAAGAAGAAGTATTTAGTGCTTGCATTAAACATGATAATACCAGATATTTAGGAGGAAATAAAAGTTCTTCTGTTGTTGCTACTAAATTACAAGGTAGACCTAGAACTGATATTAATTATGATAAAGCAAATGAATTTTGTGCTAATCGCGGTGATTGGATTACAATAATTGATTATCTTGAATATTGTGCTTTACAAGCTCTTTGTTATATTGAGTATGCTAATTTTAATAATCAAGCTGCATTAAATACTAATTTAACTAGTGATGGATTTAAACAAGGAGGACTTGGTGCTGGTGTTACAAATTTAGATTGGGATGGATGGACAGCTTTTAATGGTAATAATCCTATTGTACAAACTTATTGGACTGCTGAACATAATATTGGTAATGGTAGTACAAATGGTGACCATTATGAACTAGGAAATTATAATGCAGATGGAAGTAATTTAAATACTTATCCTGCTGTTTATCGTGGTATTCTAAATTTCTTTGGTGATATATGGACATTTGTTAGAGATGTAGCTATTATTAATAAAGATACAAATTATAATAGTGTTTATCTTCTTAAAAAAGGTGTTAATCATTCTGATGTTACAATAGATAATATTCAAGATAAATGTTATTTTATAGGTGACCAAGCTAATACTAATAATTTTATTACTGAATTTGATTTTAGATTTGGTCCTTATTTTGTTCCTAATAAAGTTGGAACTAATAAAAAAGCTGACTATAATTGGAAAAGAGGTAATGATGGACAAGATACAGATAAAGCTGTTCGTGTGCTTCTGCTTGGCGGTCGCGCTCATGGCGGTTCTATGGCTGGCTCTGGTCACTTTTATTCTGATTGGGTTCGGTCCGATTTCTTTGCTGCTGTCGGCTTCTTTACCACAGTTAAGCTTGATTAAATAAGTCCACGTGGAACTGTTGCTAGGAGTAGTTGGTTAATTAATTTGTTTTCTGTTTTTGCATTTCTCGATACTACTCCTGCAACAGTTTATTATAATAATATTAAAGGTTATATTTCTTAAGATGATTGACATTTGGAATGGTAAAAGAACTAATATTACTAAATATTATGGTAAATACGTTAGAATAATTCAAATTATTAATTATGCTAAGTATTTTAGAATTAATTTTATTAGAAATGGTAAAGCTTATTACGCTGATAGTAGAGATAAAACTCTATTTTATTCTATACATAGATTTAATCATTTTCCTATTAATTTTAAAATTATTAAATATGACTGGCGTATTTATGCTAAAAATAGAAAAGAAAAAGTTAAACTTAAAACATAATATATTATGACTAAAGATAAACTTAAAGATGATATTATTAGAACTATATGCTGTTTAAATAGTGATATATCTAATAAAGATAGAAAATTACTAATTGAATTATTAAATTCTATTGTTGATTATACTAATAATACTGAACTTGAACAAGATGTTAAAGTTATAAAACAAAAACATAACGAATTAGCTGAAACAGTTAATGAACTTAAAACTAAAGTTGAAACATATTCTAATAAGATTAATGAACTTGAACAAAGAGTTCGTCAATTAGAAAACGCAAGTCAATCTTAACATGGCTAGTCTTAATCAATTAGTTAGTGAATTTGCTCATGCTGTTGGCAATCCTAATAGTATTCCTCTTAGACGTAATCTTCGATATGCTATTCTTCATGGTCGTAATGAACTAATTCGTAAAAGTTATGAAAATCATAAATATGTTGATAAAGGTTTGCAACAACGTATTCGTGTTTCTATTATTAATGTTCCTGATGGTGATTTATATAATAGTCAAACTCTTGGGCTTCCTGCAATTAAACGTACTAAACAAGAAGTTCCAAAGCCAGTTAGACTTATTAATAACCTACCTTTCCAATCAATTAGAACTACCGGACATTCTGGGATAGAAATACCATTTGCAAAAGAAGCTAGTGCTAAGTTTTATCATTATCTTGCAGGTATGTGTAATCTTCCTGTTTATGATTATATTAACGGTTATATTTATTTCTTTAGTAATAATAAAGATTGGTTTCAAAATATAGGTTCTATTATTATTGAATCTCCATTTGAAATTCCTTATCTTGTTCCTACCGAAACTGTTGAAAAAGCTAAAGATATAAATTATGACCCTATTGATGATGAAGCTAAATACGATGATGATGAATTTCTTATTCCTGAAGATATGATTGGTGTTCTTAAAGAGATTGTATTTAAACGTAATCTTATTGAAGTTCCTCGTCAAACAAATGAAACTCCTATTGATAATTTTGTAACTAGATAAATTATGATTAAAGATATAGATATTAGTCATTATTATAAAAAGTTTATTGAAACTTCTAATGACGATATGGCAAAATATAATAAAGAACTTGAACTTATAAATAAGATGAAAGCTGATTGTCGTGCTTATATTAAAAGTAAAAATCAAGTTATTAAAGATGATTTAAAAATTAATCTTAATGAATATGGGTTTCAATTTCTTAATGATAATGTTGAATTAATTAATAAGTTAGAACAATTAATTAATAATCGACTTAGTTATACAGTTGGAGAAAGACGTATTGTTCTTCTCCAACTTTTGCGTTATTGTAACTTAGCTAAAAAAGCAAACGATTATATTATTGCTCTTAAACTTGCTACAAGACGTTCTGAATTAAGTCTTTCTGATTATAAAAAGTACATTCATAGGTATTATAGTTATGGTGTTCATAAATGTGTTCTTGAAGGTTATGCTTATCATTTTAAATATGAAATTGGTGATTTAGTTATTAATTTCTGGAGATATAGAGATAAACCTAGAGATACTTATGTTGATTGGAACGCTACTAGACTTAAGAAACAAGAAATTATTAATGCTGGTCTTAAACCTTATGATAAAGAAGAAGCTGAGATATATAAAATTCGTGGACTTAAGTATGATGGTATTCCTTATGTAGTTTATAAAACTAATAAAGAGTTTTATGAAATACAACTTATTAATAACGGAACTCATAGTTATAGTGCTATTAAATTTAAGTATGCTAATTATATTAATAGAGAACTTAGAGGTAAAGACGCTAAACAACTTAATTCGGAATGTAAAACTGTTGATGATATTTTTAATCTTAAATTAGGATTAAGAAGTAAACTTCTTGTTTATCTTGAACGAGAACCTAATGCTCCATTTAAATATATTAGAAATGTTAATCAACAAAAGTATGAACGTGGAGCACATAATAATGGTAATAAAACTAGATATAAAAACTAATATTATGGCAAATAATAAAACGATTACGATAGAACATATAATTGGTAAACTTGATAATGATTTCAATCCTGATGGAAGTGATTGGATTCCTAGAGTTCCTGCTTGGTGTGTTGATGCTATGAATGAACTTAAAGTTCTTCGTAAAGTTGATAAGAAAATGAAACTAACCGTCATTAATAAGATAGCTAAAAGTAAATGTTGTCTTATTGATGACGGTCTTAAAGTATATGATAGTAATGGTTGTGAAGTACCTAGAGCTGATGGTAGTAAATATAGATGTGGTGATACTGAATCTGCTCCATCCTCTACGGGGGGTCAAGCGGAGGACGAAAGTCCGGAGCGTGCTACTAATAAAGACTATCTTGGTATGCCCGATGATTGTTGTCCTAATGGTTCTAGAACTAGAGAAGTTATTGATACTGGTAAAGTAGGATGTAATCCTGTTGTTTATACAGTTCATAATAATACTGAATGTCCAAGATGTCAGCATGAAGTTCATTCTCATTGTCAGACCCCCCGTGGAGGATATGATAAGTCAAATCATAATTATATTCTTATTGGAGGTAATACTATTGAACTTAATTTTAATGATACTTGTATAACAGTTGTTTATAAAGATGTTGAAACTCAATATAGTGATAACTATCATTGTGAGATTCCTGTTATACCTGCTAATGGTAAATTAATTCAAGGTCTTACTTATTATTGTATGGCTCGTATGCTTATGAGAGGATATAAACATCCTGTGTTTAATCTTTCTGCTAGTCAATATGGAACTAATCCTTTCTATCTATGGGAGAGTATGAAGAAAGATATTAAGACTAGTATTTTATTAGATGAACAAAGTGATGATGATAGTGGTTGGAATGAGTTCTTTTATAACTTTACTTTTCCTAAATAATTATGAATATACAAAAGAAACTTAGTCTTAATAAACATCCAGGTGATTGTGTACCTTATTCATTAGTTGCTGCTAAGAACGTTAAAGTAAGTAATGATGATAGGATGATTGTTAATGAAGAAGGGCTTGAAGATTGTAAAGTAATTGCCAATTCTATTCATGAAGATGGTATTAATAATTTTAAAATAGTTGGTGTTATTCCAACTAGTACTGAACTTATTTTATTTATTGTTAATACTGATTCTAATGAATCTTATATTTATAGATATAATGAACAAGCTGATAATTGTTATAGAGTAAATAGTAATTGGAAATATAATGGTGGAAAGATTAAAGGAACATATACTTATAATGTTAAAAATCATCTTATAATAGCTATTGCTGAAAGTGATGCTTCTGTTGATGTTCCTCTTAAAACTATTAATATTGATTTAGATTCTGACCGTCCTGATTCTGAAATGTCTGTTATTCCACAAATAACTTTACCTACTATTAGTGGTTTAAATTATGTTAGTGGTGGAGCTTATAAAGGATTTTATTTTATATTTATTAGATATAAGATAGATAAAACTAATTATACTAAATGGTATAGTATTGGATTTCCTATTTTTAATGATGTTATAATTCCACAAGTTATTAATAAAGTTTGTTTTAGAAAAACTAATGTTTATGAACCGAAAGATGAGCCAAAGGGTTATTGTTATGGTAATACCGATTCATTTAGTGATTCTAAAGATATATGTAATCAAACTTTTGAAATAAATATTAGTGGAGGTAGTTCTGGTCTTTATCAACTTGGTTTTATTGTATGTAAAAAAGATAGTACTCAAGCGTTTAGAACAGATGATTTAAATAATAATATTTTTAAATTTAGTAGAGATGTTCTTGTTGAATATAATGTTGCTGATTTAACTACTGACTATTATAATTATTATAATGTTGGTAATATCATTAATTATAAGAATAGAATATATATTGCTAATTATAATGAAAAAACTGATAATGATGACAGAACTTTAAGTAATGGTAAAACATTAGAAGAAGCTGTTAAAGATATTACTATAAAACTTCGTAATAAAGCTGTTAATGCTTATTATAATGATTATATCACTGTTAATGCTGTTAGTGAAAAAGGTCCATATTTTAAAATGGCTAGCCTTCAAATTACTGGTACTGCTGATTGGCAAATTAAAGATATTAATAAAGTATTCAATAATAATCAATATCCTTTTCGTACTTTTAGAACTTTATTTAATGATACAGTTATACAAGGTATTGCAGCACATGAATATTTAAAGATTAATTATAATGCTAAAATAAAAGTAGGTAGTAGAGGTAGTCATAATCTTAAAGAATATTTTGCTTGTCATTGTTTTATTATTCCTACAAGTTATAAATATGAAAATAATCAATCTGTTTATACTTTACCTAGTACAGTTAAAATAGCTTGTTATGTTTATAATGGATTTACAGAAGATGCTGTATTTACTAGTGGACAAGTATTATTTAGTGATACTATATTTGATATTGATAATTGTAAAATGAGAATTACTCATTCTATTATTGAACCTAGTTATGATTTTAATGAACGTAAAAAGAATGATACTCTTATTCCCGGAGAAGTATATAACTTTTTTATTCATTTTGTTGATAAATATGGTGATGCTAGTAGAGGATATAAATTATCTAATAAAGATAAGTATATAAATAATATTGTTAATGATGGTTCTCATTGTACTATAATTACTTTTAATTGGAATAATCAAGGTAATGGTAATATTCCATATTGGGCTGTTATTAGTGGGGATATTCCAATATCTAGTATTAGTACTAATGTTAAAAGATATATTGCTAATCATAAAATTGTAGTTTATACTGCTGAACCAATAAATAATCCTACTACTAATATATTACTTAATAGTTCTGGTGAACTTGAAGCTACTAATAAAGATGAACTATATACTCTTATATCTAATTATTTTATTGATTATCAAGATAAAGATAAATATAACGATTTATATGTTTATCAAGTTATAAATAGTGGTAGTTATACTCCTTGTAGTAATCAAGTAATAGGTGCTATTGGAATTGATAATGAAGCTAAATTTGGTTATTACGAAAATATTAATGGTGATGAACTATTTAGAATACCTGATTTAATATTTGATGCTGAAGCTATTGGTGGTGAACATACTAGAGGCTTTATATATAATATGAATAATACTTTTAATAAGTTTTATATTCGTGCTAATATTGATACTAATTTATGGAATCAAATTAAAGAATTAGGTTATGTTGGATGGTTTATTAGTTATGAAAAAGTTGAACCTATTACTAGATATACTGGATTACTAACTAGAAAAGATTATTGTAATATAGCTAGTAATGTTACTTGGCAAGATGGTAGTTGGGGTACAAAACCGGGTTTTGTAGCTAATAATTTTACTAGTGATAAATGTTATCTATATAGTGGTCGATTTGATATTGATGATAGTATTAAATATGATTTTAATATTATTCGTATTGATGGTAAATGTAAATTTGAACCTTATAAAGAGAAACATGATGTAGTTGATATGGTAGTTAATACTACCTATCCTTATAGTTATAATATGCCAGTTATAGGTGTAATTAGTAGAAATGAATATAAGCCTATTAATAATTATAAATTAGTAGTTGCTGATAGTGTTACTGATAGTAGAGCTGGAAAAGGAACTGCTCTTGAAATGGATGATTATAAGGAATTACTACTTGACGCTGAAACTATGTTTCTCGCAACAGTTCTTAATTGTACTAAAAATATCTATACTAGTAAAGAAAAAGAACTTGTAAGACTTAATGATGTTTGTTATAATGGTGGAACTTATTCTATCGAACATGGATATAATGGTAGAATGACTTACGATGGTGTTCTTATTTATAATGATAATGGAGTTATAATGAATGAAGGTAATTATAAATTATATACTCCTACTAATAATCAATATTATTATAGTGGTGATGAGCCATGTTGGTTTGATATTCCATTTAATGTTTATATTCAATTTCCTTTATATAATGATAAATTCTTTGAAAGTAAATGTTTTAATAATGAACCTAGTAAAATAGCTTTTAGTATTAAAGAAGAAACTGACAAGAAAAGTGTTGCTTTTGGTACATTTGTAGAACCTAAAAATAGTGTTGATTTATTTAAAGACCCTATTGGAAATGTTGACCAATATGTTCCTAAATTGTTAACTCAATATCGTAATGATATTATTAATATTACTCGTTTTGATAAAACTATAAAACGTAGTAATGTTATTCAAGATGAAAGTGAAGTTAACGCTTGGAGAATATTTCCTATTGAAGGTTATAAAAATATTACTGAAAATAAAGGAAGTATAACTAATTTAGTTGGAATTGGATATTATCTTTTAGTTCATACTCAACATAGTATGTTTATGTTTGATATAAGTGCTGCACTTAAAACTAGAGATGAAAATGTTCAATTATATCAACCTGATGCTTTTGAAGTTGATTATAAAGAAGTTTTTACTAGTGATAAAGGTTATGGTGGACTGCAAGATGATTTAGCATATATAGTTGGAGAATTTGGTTATATTTTTTATAATGATGATTTTCATAAATTTTATCAATTTGATGATGGTCAACTTAAAATAATGGATGAAGATATTAAATTATGGTTATATAAATATCATCCTAATAAAGTTAGATTTGCTCATGATAAATTTAATAATCGTATTCTAATTAAATTTGATTATACTTATAATAATATTAATCCTAATACTAAAGAATCTATTATAGAATCGCATAATGAAGTTATTAGTTTTAATTATAAAATAGGTAGTTTTATTAGTTTACATGATTATTATTTTAATAATGCTTGGTCTACTAAAACTAAATGTTATTTTCAAACTGAACATAACAATGATAGACTTAACTGCCCTCTTCATGTATTTACTCATGAATATAATTATGGTAGATTTAATACTCACATGGGTGATGATAGTAGAAGTCTATATCTAGTATCTAAACAAGAAGTTGGCGATGAACCTATATTAGTTCATAATAGTTATATTGATATTATAGTTAATGAATCTTATGAACTTATTAAATTTCTTGAATTTATTAAATATAAAGTTCGTAAAATATATATTCCTATTTATAGTGATAATATTAATAATCCTGTTGATTCAAGAGAACATCCTTATGCTGGAGATATACTTCGTATATTTAATGAAGATAATGATACTGATGATATAGATATTAATATTGATAAACTTAATGAATTTAATAAGTATAAAAAACCTTGGTATGAACTTACTCAATATAACTTTAATTATTTCCGTAATGCAATTAAAGAACATCCTAATACAGTAAGTGATAAACTTCGTAGAGTATATGGTAATTATTTTGTAGTTCGTTTCATATTTAATAATTCAGATAATAAGCGCATTGAATTTGAAAGTCTTGAATGTGCTCAAACTCAATTTAGAAAATTATGATACAGTATAGAGATAGACAAAGACAAAAAGCTTTTATTGGTGCTATTATTGGTGCAGCCGCTAGTATTGCTGGTGGTATAATTAAAGGCAATAAACAAAAGAAAGCTCAAGAAAAAGCTCAAGCTGAAGCTCAAGCTGCACAAGACCATAAAGATGCTTTACAAAATGCTCAAGCTTTAACTAGTGCTTATGCTAATCAAGATTATGTTGACCAATATAATGATAAATTAACTCTTAAATGTGGCGGTAGAGTTCGACATAAAGCTGGTTTCGGTACTGAATTTGCTGATGCTCTTCCCGGTTTAGGTAATCTTGCTAGTTCTATTACAGGAGTTCAAGGACTTAGTGAATTAGGTACTGCAATAGGTCAAGGTATTTCTGCTAATCAACAAATTAATGAAAATAAACGTATTGCTCAAGAAGCTGAACAGCGTAAACAACTTCAAGCTGGTCAACAACAACTTAATATTACTTCTGATAAAATGACTAATCCAATGACTATGTATCAACGTTCTAGTTTTATTAATAAATATAAATGTGGTGGACGTAGAAAAGCGTGGATTGGTGCTGCTATTGGAGCTGCTGGAAGTTTAATTGGTGGTATGTTTGGTAGTAAAGGACAACAACCAATTCAAGTTAAACAAGCTGACCAAGCTAGTTATAGTGCTCCTAAAACTGGTCTTGAACGTCCTGAATGGATTACTAATGGTACTGTTCAACAACCTGTTATGCCTCAATCAGTATATCGAGATAGGCTAAATGTATATCGCTGTGGCGGTCATAGACGCTAGTCTTTTGCTCTCTGTTGAATTATTATATATAGGTATGAACTATTAATCGACTGATAGGCTATCGTTCAGCAGAGAGCCTTAAAATCAATCAAATTACAATTTCTCATTATATTATATAAAATGCCTAGAAAAGATAAAGTTATTCATATAAGTAATTTACCTAGTACATTTAGAGGTAATGTTACTCGTAATGGAAGATTTATTCAAAATGGTATTCCTCCACTTGGTGGAGCTTATGATAAAGTTGCTAAATCTACTGGTTTAATAAGACTCGGTAATGAATTTCTCTATAATGGTATAAACAATTTAGTATCTAAAGATAATAGAGAAAAATTAATGAATAATACTGCTGGTAGACTTATTAATTATGTTAAAGATTTTAATAAAGAATCTCTTCCTAGTGATGATGAACTTGGACCAACATTTCCATTTAATATTATTCAAACTCCTAGAAGTAATGGAAGAAATCTTCCTCAAAAACAATATGCTGTTGGTGGCAAAGTACCAAATGTAGTTGCTGGTGGTATTGCTCAACCTCTTGGTAATAATTTCTTTTATATGAATGGAAGAAAACATAGTCAAGGTGGTATTGATATTGGTCCTAGTGATAAAACTGGTATTGAAGTAGAAGGTGGTGAAGTAGTTGAAACTAATGGAAATGAACTTAAAGTTTATTCTGCACAACCTATTCTTAACGGTGCTAGTCCTGCTCAATTAGTTATGGGTGGAGCTAATCCTAATAAAGTATTTAAAGCTCAAGAAGATTTTAAAGATAGAAATGGGATTAACGATGATGGTACTAAAGCTAAATATGGTAAAGAAAAATATGTAGCTAAAAGTGACAATACTAGAGTAACTCCTATAATGGAATCTCCTAGAAATAGTGGTATTAAACAAGGAGATTTTATTTATTATCCAGAAACTTATAGAATAGCAAATAATACTTTAGAAAAAGTTCCTACTAGAAAAGAAGTTAATATGACTCCTCTTGAACAAGTTAATCCTGAATTTGATATACTATTAGGCGGAGCTGGAATTTTAAGAGGTGTTGATAAAGCTACTAAAGTTGCTATGGCTTTAGATAAAAATATTTCTAAAGTAGGTCAAAAATCTATTACTAAAAGTAGAGATGCTTTAGGTTATTATTCTATTTCTCCTAATATTCGTTATAATTTATCTGTTAATAATGGTAGAAAAGCTCTTGGTGTTAAACCTACTAAACTTCTTGAAGCTCCTAGAAAACAATTAACTTCTAATATTGGTAAATATAAAGATTTTGTTAATATATTAGATAGTGACGGAAAAGTTATTGATATACCTGATATTCTTCAAACTAATATTGATGATACAAAAGCTTTTCTTAAAACTTTTAATAAATGGAATGCTCGTTATGGTTATGACCCTATTCCTTTATCTGCTGCAAAAAATCCTAAACAAGCAGATAAACTTATTAAAGATAGATTGTTAGAACATAATACATTTGTTAGAGGTGTACATGAAACAGGTAATGAAGAAAATATAAATAATATACTTAGAAGAAACGGTATTGAACCTACTGCTGAAAATAGAGCTAAAGGTATCCATCCAGAAAATAAAAAATATAATGTTATAACTAGTGAAATGCTTCGTAAAACGAGTAGAAATAAAGGTAATCCTTATCAACATTTTATTTTTACAGGTGATGTTGGTAAACAAGGTCTTGATGTAGTTGATATTAAAGATGTTAATTCAGAAGAATTTAAACATATATTTAATACTCGACAACATGTAGGACAATATAGTAAAGGTTATAGTCGTAAATCTAGAAAACTTGGAGGAAAAAATATGATTGTAAGTATTAGTGGTAATGTTAAGAATGGATTAATTCATTCTCCATCCTCTACGGGGGGTCTACGCGATAAATTTGCTGTTGGTGGAAAACGGATTAATCGTCATGGAAGAACTTTGGAATATGATGAACAAAATGGATATTATGTTCCTATAACTAATAGAACTATTAATAGAACTTCTGCTTATCCTATTAATAAATCTGCTAGAGGAGAAACTATTGTTGGTAGTGATTATACTTTTAGAAATGGAAGATGGTCTAAAAATAATACTACAAATAATAATGTAAATACTAATAATAATAAATCTAATATTGATAATGGTAATCGTCGTCCTCAATATTATGCAGAACGTAGACTTCCTTTATTTGAAGATGGTGCTGGTATTACTAGTGGTTTAGTTAGAGCTGGTTGGAGTCATGGAAATAACAAAGGTATTAGTATGAATAATACTAATATTCCAAGTTTATCTAAAACTAAATCTAGCGGGAAGACCCCCCGTGGAGGACGAAGTAAGTCAAGTCAATCAACTCAATCTATCTCTACTAAAACTCCCCCTATTGCTGTTTATAATCGTAATCTACCTAAAGTAAAAGCTAGTATTCCTACTACTTTACCTGTTTCTACTAGTACTCCTGCTCAAGGAACAAAATATTCTGATGGTAAAGGACAAGGTAAATTTAAAAATCTTACTACTGCTGATTGGATTGGACTAGGTAGTAATGTAGCTGGTAGTTTAGCTAGTTATTTTGCTAGTAAAAGAGCTATTAATAAAATGAGAGGTCCGGGTCAACCTACTCTTATTAGCGCTAATAAACTTAAAACTAAATATAATATTAATCCTCAACTTGATAGAATTAGAGAAGATAAATTTGAGGCTTATCGTGATATTGATTCTAATACTGCCAGTAGTCGTGTTAGTTTAGCTCGTAAGCAACGAGTTCGTAATGCTGCTGGTCAAGCTGCTAATGAACTTTATGGTAATAAAGAAAATATAGAAACTAATCTTATTAATCAAGATAGACGTAATCAACAAAGTGTTCGTCAATTTAATGCTCAACAATATAATCAATATATAGATAGAAAAGCAGCATTTGATAATGGTATTAGAGAAGCTAAAGTAACTAATATTAATAATTTATTTAGTGGAATTAATGCTGGTATTCAAGATATGATTAGTAGATATGAAAATCGTAAAGCTTTAAATAATACTATTGGTGCGATGAGAGCATCTGCTCCTAATGTAGATGATAGAATTATGCGGGATGCTGGAGTTGATTATGATGAATTTATTATTCGTAAACGTAGAAAACTTGGAGGAAAACAATCATGCCGATAAACTTTTATACTCCTACTTTTAGACAACAAGTTAATCCTATTGACTTAAATGTCTTAGCTAGAACTTATAATACTCTTGAACAAGGACATCAACAAGCTATTCAAACTAAATCTCAGATTGATGCTCAACTTGCTCAATTAGATTTAAATGAAGCTGAAGATACTTGGCGTCAAGAACAACTTAATAAAGTTCGTAATGCTCTTACCGAAAATATGCAATATGGTAATGCTTATTCTAGTCTTGATGATATAGTTGGAACTTATGGAGATATAACTTCAAGTCCTGGAATGATTGGTCGTTTACGTGCTCAACAAGATTATAAAGCATATATGGATAATCTTGATAAACGTACTGATTTATCTGAAGATTATAAGAATTATTATCGTGCTGTTAATAAATATAATTATCAAGATATAACTGATAAGAATGGTAATGTTATTGGTGGAAGTAAATGGACTCCTATTGATAAAGAAGTTTCTGAAATTCCTATGAATCAGATACTTAATCAAGCACTTCAATGGGCTGCTAAAGAACAAGGCGGTGGTAGTCAAACAAGATGGCTTGATGCTAACGGTAAAGTTACTGATGATATTACTAAATCTGTTACAGGAGAGATTTATTCTCATACTAAAGGTGATTGGCAAAGATTAAGTAAAGCTAAACTTGCTGAAGCTGTTAAAGCTGTTATTGAAAATACTCCTGGTGCTAAAGCTAGTCTTGAACAAGATTATAAGATTGCTAAATGGAAATATGACCAAAATGGTAGTAATCCTGATATAACAGATAAAAATGGTATTCTTCTTACTCCTGAACAATATCTTGCTAAACGTATTGATCCTTTCTATAATGCTGCAACTTTTTATAATCAAAGTAGTAATACTACTTATGGAGAAGCATGGAAAGCTCAATTAGCTTTAGCTAAACACGCTGGATTAGGAAATGCAAATCAAAGAAAACAAGCTATTGATAATTTAACTTATAAAGGTACTCCTGTTCGTATTGATAATTTTATGCCTGCTCAAGCTCAAGCTGAAATTACTAGCAATAGACAATCAATAGCTGGATTACTTAACAAATATAATCCTGATATTAATATTAATTTAGCAACTGCTAACCCAGATGATATTAGAACTAGTATCATGACTAATATTACTAATCCATCTGATAGAGCATATGCTCTTAGTTATCTTAATGATATTATTGATAATCAAGAATATATTAATAATCTTAAAGTTGGTAAATCTCAAGATAGTATTGATGGATTTGATACATATAATTCTATTATTAGTTTAAGTGATTTACCTAGTAATAAATATTCTGATACATATAGTAAATATGTTAATCAGATATTTGGAGATAGTAGTTCTATTAGACAATATTTTAATAATGATGATGTTTATAATTCGTTTATTAATGCTCTTGGTGGAGAGAAAAAAGCAATTAGTCTTGGAATAAGATTTGGTTCTGATGGTAATGGTTATAGATATGCTGAATTACCTAAAGATTATCATAAATCTATTTATAGTTTTGGTAAAGCTGTTAAAGAAGCTGAAGATACTAGAAATCCTTTAAATGCTTTTCTTAATTCTGCTAAAACTAGATTCTTTGGTTATGGTGATAAGTTTGTTAGAGTTGATTCTAATGGTGAAGAACATCATGCTGGATTACCAACAGGTAATAAAGAACCTTATATTGGTTTAGTTAATTATGTTGATTCTCTTAAATCTAAAAATGATGCTGTTCTTGATGGTGGTCAAATAACTTCTTCTACTATTGGTATTAGCGCTTTAACTCCTGAATTAGCTGAAATTAATTTTATGATGAATGCTAATCCTGAGAAAGCTAGTCAACTTTCTGCTTATAAGAAGAATAAAGAAGAACAAGCTATGATGGCTATTCGTAGTGGTATTGATTTAACTCAAGGAGAAGCTTATATTACTAGTGAAAATGGAGTATTTGAACCTATGACTTCTGAAGATAGAAAAGCTTATACTGCATATCTTAGAAGTGCTAAAGAAAATGAAATTACTCCTACTATTGTTCGTGACCCAAAAACTGGGGATGTTGGAGTTCAAATTAATATTGCAGGTTACTATGATACAGAAGGTAAACTTAAAAGAGAACCTATTACTTTACTTGTAGGTAGTGGTGCTGTTGATAGTTCTATTATTCAATCTTGGAATCAAGATACTTCTTGGAGAGCTGCTGGTAAAGTAGAAAATTATTATAATGCTAATAGACCTATTTCGCTTACTAATAATGCTGCATTTACTGGAATTGATAAATTTAAATTAGTGCCTAATGGTGGAGGTTTTAATTTAATTAATTCTACTAATAATCAAACTATTGGTTTAGTAAGTAAAGAAAATGCTGTTGATATTGTAGATAATTTATCTCAATGGGAACAAACTGTAACTGCTGTTAAAGCTGGTATGGCAGTAGATGAAAATGCTGTTAAAGCTATTCAACAAAATGTTGCTACTAAACTTGCTCAACTTAGTGGCAGTACAGATCCTTATGTTATTCAATATTACTATGATGAATTAACTAATAATCTATATTAATATGGATGTATTAAAGTTTCTACAAGGTGGTAACAAAACACCTAATCCTGAATATAATCCTAAAACTAAAAAGGGGGCTATACAGCCTCCTACTTTAGTTGATTACAACCCCGGCACTTCTATTAGTGACCGGGGTCGTGGTCGTTTATTTGGTCGTATTGCTGAACAATCATATAATCTTAATCAATATAATATAGATAAATATGCTCCTTATGATGTTTATGTTAATCCTGTTGATGACCCAGAAAAACTTGATAAAGAACGTGCTGTTAATCAAAGTAATTGGGAACAAGGATTGAGAATGATTGGACAGATTGGTAATGAAATTACTGTTGGTACAGCTATTGGATTTGCTGATTTAGCTGATGCTTTCTATAATATGGTTAGTAATAGTCCTAATGATTATCAATCTGAAATAAGTTCTGAACTTGAATCTTTAAAAGAATCTATTAATGAGCGTTTAGCTATATATAGAGAAAATCCTAATGCTGCATTTGATATTGGAGATTTTGCTTGGTGGTCTAGTAACGCTCCTAGTATAGCTAGTTCTTTAACTCTTATGGTTCCTAGTACAGGTCTTGCTAAAGGTGTTTCTTTATTAGGTAAAGGTATAAAGTTTAATAAATTAGCTAATAAAATGGCTAATGCTATTAATATGACGCAAAAGAGTAGAGCAATTACTAGTAGAATAGCAGAAGCTACTGCTATTGGAGTTCCTTCTCGTTATCTTGAAAATTATCAAGAAGCTAGACAAACTTATAATGATATTGAAGATTATTCTAAAACTCAACTTGCTAATATGAATGATAAACAAAGAGAAGAGTTTTATAATAATAATCCTAAATATAAAGATATGTCTGATGAAGAAGTAGCTAAAGATATTGCTAAAAATAGTGCTGATATTACTTTTGCTGAAGATTGGGCTAATGTTCTTTTTGATGTATGGCAAGTTTATAGTTTAAAGAACTTATGGAAAAATGCTTTAAGTGGTAATACAACTAGTTCTAGACTTAGAAATTTAAATACTGCATTTAATAGTAATATTGATGATGCCGCTGCAATTACTAATGCTTTAAGTAATAAAACTACTAAACAAGCTATTACTAGCACATTAAAAGATGTAGGTGATGATATTCTTCATGGTGTTAGAGCCGAATGGACAGAAGGAGTTGAAGAAGCTATTAATTATATAGCTAGTCAAGATGGTTTATATAATGGTAAAAAAGTATTTGATAAAGATATTCCTCAACAAACTATTAAAGATTATCTTCAAGACCCAATGCTATGGGAACAAGCATTTTGGGGTGCTCTTGGTGGTGTTACTTTTAGTAGTGTTATG
>ERZ779697.511-NODE-511-length-18967-cov-3.44247_pt1 | contig 18967 bp, 25 predicted proteins | sample MGYA00511881_ERZ779697 | MGnify/ENA primary metagenome ERZ779697 (study PRJEB29588, sample SAMEA2148105) | human gut metagenome | biome: human gut; feature: human-associated habitat; material: faeces | place: Denmark | collected 2008/2010 ... | reverse complement strand
GACGAAGCCCATCGACAGCGCCACGGCATGGGGCAAGGTACAGAAAGCCATTGCATCCATCGGCTATACCGGCGTCCCGACATTCGACGACCCGGTGACGCAGCACGTCGTCGACCGGTTCGGCTGGAAAGAAATCTGCCAGACGCCGACGGATGACACTGCGATTCTGCGGGCCCAGTTCCGCAAAGCCTACGAATCGGAAGCGGCCCACGTCGAAGAAGTGAAAGAATTTGCCGCTTCCGGCGTCCCGGTCGCTCAAAAGTATCTGGCCGATGCCGGCCTAACCGGGGTGAAAAAATTAACAAACAACTTGTCCGCCCGGCTGAAAATGCCGGAATGAAAAATGAATAGGAGCAAGGTAGAAAAAATAAGGAGGGAAAGAATATGATTGATTACACCAAGGAAACGATTTCTGGAGCCGTAGTGGTAAAAGCCTTGAACACGATTAAAATTTATTGTGCCACGCACCTCTGCCCGGATTGCCCGTTAAGAAAAGACTTAGAAAAAGATAACTCCTGTCCTATCCCGAAACTGGATGTGAAAACAGGCATCGGCTTTTTCAGGGACACTGTCGGTAAGCGGGCTCCTAAGCCGCCGAAATTCGACAGCAGCCTACAACTGAGCCAGGATTTCAAAAGCTACCTGACAACTGTGCTCGACCGGGCGCTGGCCGATGAAGGCATCGACAGCCAGGACCTGGTGAAACACGGGGAACTCGCCATGAAGATTAAGGCCAACGGCCTCGTAAAGATCGGCGCTCGGCGTGATGGCAGAGTCAAGATACTGGGTAAAGCGAAATGCCACCCGGACGATGCTTTTAACTTAGAAACAGGCGTCCACTTAGCCGTACGCCGGATGGTTCAGGACGCAAATACTCCCTTCAATCCACATTCCAGTTGCGTCTACTACTTTGTCGACTACGGCGGCAGCATCATGAGCAAACCGTGGAACGATGACGCGATAGATAACTGCAACAGGGCCTTGGATAACTGCTTCAAATCGACATTTTCCGCATGGCTCCACATCACGTCCGTAAAGAGGGGCATCCGGCACCTTGCCGATGCCCTGAGACTGACGCCCCCGGAACCTGGGAAAGCGGGTGATTAGATGAAGGGAAGTGAAAATATGACAGACGAAGAAAAAGACATACTGAAGAAACATATCAGATACAGGGCAACGGAGTATTACCGCCGGGATCTCGGATGTGAAGACGCAGACGAAGTGGAAGAAGCTGACAGCGCCTACGATGCCGTGGCAATGCTGGCCTATGAGCTACTACGGACGGAACATTCAGAACGACTAGTAAATAAGCTTATGGACAGTATTGACAAACTGGCGTTGCGTGATGCACAAGAAAAGAGGCGAAAACATGAATAAGTACAACAAGGAACATTACAGCGACCCGACGCCGCACGATGCCATGAAGAACATCGCCAGGGAAGAACGGGCCGCGGCTATGGAACCGATTCATATTGTTATTTTGGGCGAGCCCGTGGCACAGGGGCGGCCGCGCTTCAGCCGCCATGCCGGCTATGTATCCACGTATGACCCGGGGAAGTCCCGAAAATACAAGCAACGGATTTTCGACGAAATCTGGGCACAGATAGCTACACGGAAAATCAGGCAGATTCCGCCAGGTGTTCCGCTGCATGTGACGGTCATGGTTTACCGGGGTATCCCGAAAAGCTGGCCGAAGAGCAAGCGGGACCGGGCTATCCTGGGCACCATCCGCCCGACGTCGCGGCCGGACACGGATAATTACATTAAAATCGCCATGGATGGCCTCAATAAGGCCCTTTTCAAGGATGACAGCTATGTCGTATCCATCCGGGCCGAAAAGCATTACAGCGATACCCCACGCATGGAAATCATAGTCAGCCAGCTGACGTTGGGAGATGTGGACCATGCTTGATCGCTCAAAAGAGGCCACCAGGATGCGCCAGGCCGTGTTGGCCTGGTTGGTATTGTTCTGGACCGCGGTGGCTGCTGCTATTTATTATTGGTAGGAGGATTCATGAATAAGTTAAGAGGCAAGAAGCACTATATCCTGACGAAAGCCTGGCAGCGGTCCAGCGTGGGGCACCTGGTGAAAAGCCGGTGCCGTCATGCAAAACGGAAATCAGCCCGTGGATACCGCTACAAAGGTGGCAGATAAAACGTTTTAGTTTCGGCGATATGGATTTTCTATTTTATTCACGGTAAATTACACATGAAGGAGTGAAAAAGATGCATAACTTGATGCATGAAGCCATTAAGCAGAGAATCAGTAATGCCATGAAACGGCATTACAATTACGCGAGAATTGAAAAGACTGGCGATGACAGCGTGAACCAGGCGGTTTGTGAAGTCATCGAAAGTTGGGGCTATAAAGTGGCACAGAACAAAAGCTTTATCATGGTATTGTTATAAGAAGGAGACGCAATGACAGCACTTACGTATTTGGAACACGTAAGGACCCGGCGATTTTTGGCGAAAGAAGCACAGCAGGCGGTACGAGAAGCCCGCTTAGACAATTATGCTATCCGTTCGGCTAATGCCCCTGGTGGAGGCAGCGGCCGGCCGGGTGGCAGTGATTTGAGCGACTTGTATATCCGGCTGGAAGAAAAGGAGCTGAATGCAGCGAAGCTCTTGCTTGAGTTGCAGAATGAGCAAGCAGAGGCCAGGGAAAAGATTTTGGCCCTATCGGACGACACGGAAAAAGCGGTGCTCATGGGACGCTACATCAACGATCAGGACTGGCGGGCCATTGCAGATCATGCACGCATGTCGCTACGAACCATCTACCGGATACACCGCGAAGCCTTGGGCAGTTTCGAGGAGCTGCATAAAGACTTCCTGAACGCCGAAAGTTGTCACTAAATGGCAGTGAATGGCAGCGAATGGCACAAGCATGAAGGCAACCAATGTGCTATAATAGTAGCGTAGATGAAACGGCAAACAGGCAACGCCGACGAGTTTACCCATGTTGAGACACTCCTTAGATAGTACAGACACATACAGAAGAGCATCCACCAGCTGGCGGGTGCTTTTTTGTTGGAGATATGGTTGGAGATATGGAGGAACTATGGACGTCGTAGAAAAAACGATTGACGACATTATCCCATATGAAAAGAACCCGCGGCATAATGACGAAGCCGTGAAATACGTGGCGAATTCTATACGTCAATTCGGGTTCAAGGTGCCTCTTGTCATCGACAAGGACAACGTCGTCACTTGTGGCCATACAAGATTAAAAGCAGCCAAACTCTTAGGTTTGACGACGGTCCCTTGCGTTATCGCGGACGATCTAACACCGGAGCAGGTGCAGGCGTTTCGCCTGGCCGATAATAAAGTCAGCGAAAAAGCGACCTGGGATGACGATTTACTGGGCAAAGAATTGCGTCAGCTGGACGGCCTGGACTTTTCTATGGCAGATTTCGGGTTCGACCTGGACGGACTGGACCCATTAGGGAATGATAATGAAGAGCAGCCGGAAAAAGAAAATGAACGCCAACGGACCATGGACGCATACAACCTGGACGACTACGACCCCGGACGGACAGCCGGCTTCTACCAAATGCCGCTTCTCCGTAAATGTACAGAAGTGCCGGCCGAACTTGTCGGCTTTAATTACATGTTGACGACGGACCCGCGGCCGGGGCTGGGAATCCATTTCTATGTGGACGATTACCAGTTCGAGCGCGTCTGGAACGACCCTGGGAAGTATTGCGAACGGCTGGCAGCCTTTGACTTTGTACTGACGCCGGACTTTTCGTTGTACCTGGACATGCCCATGGCCATGAAGATATGGAACACGTACCGTTCCCGGCTGATTGGCCAGATTTTGCAAGATATGGGTGTGAATGTCATCCCTACACTGTCGTGGGCAGAAGACGGGACATTCCAATTCTGTTTCGATGGAATCGAGCCGGGCGGCGTGGTCAGCGTATCGACAATTGGTGTCAAACGTGACGAAGCTGCTACAGGAATCTGGAAAGCCGGCATGGATGAAGCCTTGAAGCGGCTGACGCCTTCCGCGGTCCTGGTATATGGCGGGGACATTGGGTATCCGTTCCCATGCCAGGCCATTTACTTTGATAATGCCGTAACGGAGAACATGAAAAGAGGGAAGCCAAATGGGCGGTAGAGGGGCTAGTAGTGGAACCAGTATCAAGGGAGAAAAATATGGAACTGAGTACCATGCTGTAAAAAGGAATGGTTCTGCATTGGTTATCGGGAATGTAAAATTCATCAAACAAAATAAAAAAGGCTCTTCTACAGCCCCGATGGAAACAATGACTAAAGGCCGGGTCTATGCTTTTATTGACAGCGGGGACCGGCTGAATTCCATCATTTATTTCAACGAAAATTTAAAACGCAAGAAATCAATTAATTTATTACATGGACATAAAAATATCAAGGGCGCACATACTCATGAAGGATATTTACATGACGAAAATGGAACGCATCGCCTAACGACAAAAGAAAGAAGGATGGTAGCACGCGTTACAAAAATTTGGTATAATTTAAATAGCAAGTAGTAGTGTACGGGGCGCACGCCTTGATTGAGGAAGATCACGGTTCAAATCCGGGCAACTTGCTGAAGCAGAGTCAGAAATGGCCCTGCTTTTTTGTTGCTTATTTTTAGGGGAGGATAAAATGGATGTCAATACCTTCCATTTAAAAATGATGGGGTATCAATTCCTTCAAATCAACGATGATTACTATGCGTTTCGTCGAAAACATGGCAGATGGGATTTGTGGAACGCTAAAAACGATACAGACACGTTGCTGGACAATGCAAAAGAACTGCTGCAATACAAAATAGGCGACGCTACCGTATCGGATATTTTAGACGCACTCGAAGAAAACGATGGTTTTGCTATTGCATTGGATGGCGGACGCGGCGCAAGCGGCGCAGGCGGGCAGGCATTTTCATTCGGCCATGCGGCAAAGCGCATGCAACGATATAGCCGTTCAGATTTTCCCGCCAGGATTAATGTGGCGACAAAAACAAAGAGTGTCGAGAGCGCTATAAAAACGTTCATGAACAAAGCCGCGGAACGGCCAGACCGCGAACATGGCATTACATTGGATAGTATGGGGTTCGCCAGCCAGTACGTTCATGGAGGCAAGCATAGCGTCGCGATTGGCTCTAAAAATAAAGGCGATTTAGTTGTACACAACCACCCAGGTGGCGGATCTTTTTCCGATACCGATTTAATTTCTACTGCACAGGACAGACGTTCACGTGGGGTAGTTGCTACATATGATTCCGGGATGTTTGGCCGGGGGTATCGCATAGTCGAAAAAGGAACCCATTTCAAAGCAGAAGGGTTTGCCAGAGCGGTAAGAACGGCTAAGATGCGTGGCAAGTCATACGATGACGCAGTTGACCGCTGGCTTTCAAGAAACCAAAAGAAGTATGGGTATCGGTTCAAAAACGTAAAATTATAACAGGCAGCCAAAAGGCTGCTTTTTTGTTGCCTGAATTTAGCTATAAGGATGATGGGAGACGATGAATGATGAAAACTTAGTCCCTAACAATCAACGAACCCCGAGCGAACGCCGAGAAAATGCAAGAAAAGCCGGCCAGGCTTCCGGGCGGAAACGGCGGGCATTGAAGACATGGAAAGAGCTTACCAGGGAAGTTCTTTCCATGCCCATGAAGCCGGGTAAAGTAGACAAGAAAATCAAAAGCCTGGCAGAAGCTAAAGGGAAAAACCTGCGGGTCCAGGACGCCATGATTTTGGCACAAACGGTCCAGGCCATGAAAGGAGATACCAAAGCATTTGGCATGCTGGCTGAGCTTTCTGGGCTCTTTGATATGGAAGCTCCTGCCCAGCAACCTCTGGCTGTGCCTGATGATACAAACTTGATCATCCCGGCTTTTGATGGACTGAGCGCTGACATTAAACGGCACTTGCACACCCATTACTGGCTGAAGGGCGGACGCGGCAGCACAAAGTCCTCTTTTATATCTTTGCAGATTCCAAAGCTAATGATTGCCCATCCTGATGTGCACGCGGTAGTGCTGCGAAAAGTGGGCAATACCTTGAAAAATTCCGTCTACCAGCAAATTGAATGGGCCATTGAAGAACTGGGGCTGATGGATGAATTCAGTTTCAAGAAGTCCCCTATGGAAATTACCTTGAACCGGACAGGACAGAAGATCCTGTTTTTCGGGGTAGATGACAAGGCAAAACTGAAATCCCTGAAAATGCCCTTTGGCTATGTAGGGGTGCTCTGGTATGAAGAATTGGATCAGTTCGCCGGCATGGCGGAAATCCGAAACATTAACCAGTCACTGCTACGCGGTGGATCTAAATGCTGGTGCTTTTACTCGTTCAACCCGCCGAAAAGCCGCGACAACTGGGTCAACGTCGAGCAGCTGACGGACCGTGACGATCGCCTGGTCACATCGAGCACCTATTTACAGGTCCCACGCGGCTGGCTGGGCGAACAATTCTTCCTGGAAGCGGAAGCACTGAAATTACAGCGCCCGGATCTGTACGCTCACGAGTACCTGGGCGAAGTCACTGGCACCGGCGGCGACGTATTCGGCAACGTGGAAGATATGGCCATGACTGACGATATGGTCCGCGATTTTGACAACGTACGCCACGGCATTGACTTTGGTTTTGCCGTGGACCCGTTCGCCTATACCAAAATGCACTATGACAGCAAGCACCACACGCTGTACGTGTTCGACGAGGTATACAGTACCGGCATGACAAATAAAAAGGCGTATGACGCCGTAAAAGACAAAATCGGCGATAACTACGTTTATGCAGACAGCGCCGAACCAAAAAGTATCGCGGAAATGTGTGATTATGGTTTGCGATGCCTGCCAGTCCGCAAAGGCCCGGATAGCAGGGATTATGGTATCAAGTGGCTGTCAGACCTAGCCCACATCTATATTGATAAGCGGCGGGCACCGAATACCTATCGGGAATTCATTGGTTATGAGTTCGCACAGGACAAAGACGGCAACTTTATCAGCCAATACCCGAAAGCCAACGACCACACCATTGATAGCGTTCGCTATGCACTCAAAGAAGATATGGACGGGAAAACGTTCTCGTTTGATTGACGGGAGGGCACATGTTTTTAAACGACATTTTCAACACCATTTTAAAATACGGTGCTTACCAGAACATGACAGAGAAACAATTTCTCGAACATGAAATAACGCACTGGATAAACAGCGATTGCCGGCGCTGGCAGATGACGGGCCACGAGTATTACTTATACAACCAGCTTATCGACTTCAAAGAGCGCCAGGTAATTGGGGAAGGCGGCCAGCTGACGACGGTCCACAACTTGCCAAACAACAAGCTGAAAGACAACCGGTACGCCTTTTTGGTAGACCAGAAGACAAACTACCTGCTGGCCAAACCGATAGACACGAAAACGGACAATGACGCCGCACAGGAACTCATTAACGACGAATTAGGGCCAATGTTCCGCCGGACACTCCGGGAAGTCGGCAAAGATGCCCTGAACTGTGGCATTTCATATCTCTTCCCTTATGTGGATGATGGCGCATTGAAATTCAAACGGTTCTACGGCTATGAAGTGCTGCCTTTTTGGAAAGACCGGGATCATACGGAACTTGATGCCTTTCTCCGAATGTATCCGCAAGAAGTCTACGAGGGGCAGACGCGTAAAATCGTTTGGCGTGTCGAATGGTACACCCTGAAAGGCGTGCAGAAATTCATTTGGGAAAGTGGCGGCCTGAAAGCAGAAAGCGATGAGATTTTCCCGTACCTGGTAATCAATGACGGGGCCGGGGAGCCGGCCGAAAAAGCCGAAAACGGGCAGCCTCTTCAGATAATGAATTGGGACCGCATCCCTCTTATTCCTTTCAAAGCGAATGAAGACGAATTACCACTAATACAGCGCGTAAAATCTTTGCAGGATGCTTTGAATACGCTCTATAGCAATTATGCCGACGCCATGCAGGAAGACGCACGGAACACCATTCTGGTCATCCGTAACTACGACGGCCAGGACCTGGGGAGCTTACGGCACAACCTGGCACAATTCGGGGCCGTAAAGGTCAGGGACCAGGGCGGTATTGATACGCTGCAAATCAACGTCAACAGCGAAAACTACATCTCTATTATCAACCTGTTGCGGCGGGCTATCATCGAAAACGGCCGCGGCGTCGATACAAAGGATGAAAGATTGACCAGCGGGACACCGAACATGATGAACATCCGGTCCATGTATACCGACCTCGATTTAGATGCCGACGAAATGGAACTGGAGTTTCAAGCATCCTTGCAACAGCTCATGTGGTTCGTCAACACATTCAACGCGGCAACAGGAAAGCCGGCGGCGGACGTAAAGTTCATCTTCAATCGCGACACGATGGTCAACGAAGGGGATACTATTAACAACTGTCGGGCCAGCATGGGGATTATTTCGGAAGAAACCATCATTGCAAATCATCCCTGGGTCAAAGACAGCAAAGCCGAGCTGGAAAAGGTCAAGGCAGAACGGGCCGAACAGATGCAAGATATGATGGCAAACTACGGCGGCATGGGAGGCGGCACAAGTGGCGACGAAGCAGGAGCTAATAGATAAGAACCACGCATATTGGAAAGCCCGCTTTACGGCATTGGATGACCGGACCTTTGAGGATGCCGGCGAGTCCGTCGACCGCATCCGTGATGCCTTTGATTATGCATGCCGGGAAATCGACAAAGAGATAGAGCGCTTTTATAGCCAGTACGCCGGCGATAACGGCTTATCCCTGGCAGACTCGCAGCAGTATTTGCGGGATAACGAGCGCAAAGAGTTCCAAGCCGACGTCACCGAATATATCAGGATGGCCACCAGCGACGACAGCCGTTTTTCTAAACTACTTGACAGTTTATCCACACGGGCGAGGATAACGCGCTTAGAGGTGCTTAGAGCGAAAACGGCTATGTACATCAACGACGCGTACGGGAAAGAAAGCGATGCGCTGCATGAATCCTGCAAAAAGGCTCTGACGGCGAATTATTTGCGTACAGCGTACGAGGTTCAGAATGGAGTGGGAAAGTATGAAGCATTTCAGCAAATCGACAAGAAGAGCATCGAACGCATTTTGTCGAAGCCGTGGACACCCGACAATAAAACGTTTAAGTATCGGGCATGGACCAACAAAGAACAGCTGATCCACACGCTGTCACAGACATTCACACGCGGCTTCATTTCGGGGATTGACTCGAAAGAAATGACGAAAGCCGTCAAGGACCGGTTCGGCGTCGCGGAATACGCGGCGGCCAGGCTGGTCAATACGGAAGCAGCCTATTTCGCATCGGAAGGGAGCCGGCAGAGCTATGAGTCATTGGGGCTCAAGAAGTACCAGATACTGGCTACACTGGATGACAGGACGTGTGATATTTGTGCTGACCTGGACGGCCAGGTCTTTGATATGGACGATTACGAAGTCGGCCTGACGGCCCCGCCATTTCATCCGAATTGCCGGACAACGACAATTCCTTACATTGATGACCCGGTACTGACAGCAAACGAAGAACGGGCGGCCAGGGACCCGGACACGGGGAAGACGGTCCTGGTAGATGGCAGTCTGACGTACAACCAATGGAAAGAACAATTCGTCACCGATGATGACGAAGAGGATGAGGAGGAATAGAAAAATGACAGATGATGAATTGAAGGGGTTAGGGCTGACAGACGAAAGCCTGACCACCCTGAAAAATGATCTTGCGGCAAACTATGTGACTAAAGCCAAGTTCGACGAAGCAGAAGCCGCTAAAAAGGCTGCTGAAGGCCAGGTAGCGGAACGCGATAAGCAGTTATCGACGCTCAAAGACCAGGCCAAAGGTAATGAAGACTTGCAGACCAAGATTGAAGAACTTCAGGCAGCCAATACGAAGCAGAAAGCAGATTATGAAGGCCAGATTTATCAGATGAAAGTAGACAGCGCCTTGAAAGCCTCTTTGACAGCAGCACACGCCAAAAATGCCGCCGCTGTCAAAGCCATGCTGGGCATGGATAAATATGAGTTGGCGGATGATGGCACCATCAAGGGCCTTGACGATGCCCTGGCCAAAGTCAAGAAAGATAACCCGTGGGCGTTCGAGGAAGAAAAGAAGACGCCGTCTTTCAAATTTACCGGGTTCCATCCTGGCGAATCTGCCGACGGCAACGCGAAGAAAACCGAGAAAGAAGCAGCCGCGGAAACGTTGTGGAACGCCATGCATGGCCGTTTCTAATTTAATTGTTGATTACAGGAGGACAAACACATGCCGAACAATATTGAAATGGCAACCTTATTTCAGACTCAGCTTGACCGTCAGATTACGCAGGACGCTACATCCAATTTCCTGGAAGCAAATGCTGGCCAGGTCATCTATCACGGCGGCGATACTGTCAAGATTCCGAAAATCGACATGGACGGCCTGGCAGATTACAGCCGCACCACAGGTTATACGCAGGGCGGCGTAACACTGTCTTACGAAACATTCAAGATGACGCAGGACCGCGGCCGCTCGTTCAACATCGACGCCATGGATGTCGACGAATCCAATTTCCTGGTAACTGCCGGCAACGTCATGGGCGAATTCCAGCGTACGAAAGTCATCCCGGAAATTGACCTTTACCGTTGGAACAAAATCTATACCGCGGCAAACGGCAAGTCCCACGCCACAGCAGCAGATCTGACGAAAGACACCATCGTCGCGGCACTCGAAAAGGACATTACGGCCGTCGAAGATGCAGCCGGTACGCATAACGGCCTTGTCATCGTCATGAACACGCTGACCAGCGCACTGCTTGACCAGGCTATCCCGAAACAGCTCAACCCGGTCGAATTCACAGCGGGCCAGATCCATACGCAGGTGCAGGCGTACAACGATATTCCTATCATCAAAGTATCGTCCAGCCGTATGAAGACGACCGTTTCTAAAGATTCCAGCACACAGGCCATTACAGGCTCCGGCCAGGATATCCATTGGCTCATTTTCCCGCAATTCGCACCGATTGCCGTATCTAAGACGGACACGGTCCGCATCTTCGACCCGGCAACCTACCAGGACGCAAACGCATGGCACATTGACTATCGTAAATTCCACGACATTTGGATTCCGGAAAACCGCCTGACGGCTATTTACGCGCACACGGCGGCTGCTGGCAAATAGTAAGGTGGTGTAACCCATGGCGGACCTGACGGCGGCAGATTGTGCCGCTTACATCAAAGCATTGACGGGCTACACGACGACTGCCGACGACCAGGCGCTGATTGAGTACATCATGGCGGCAGAAGTGCAGCACGTATTGAATGACATAAACCAGGACACGTTGCCGGACGCCCTGAGCATGGACGTCCGTGACGTTGTTGCCGGCAAGTTCATCATGGCCAGGAAAGCGGCGATCATCGGCGACGATTCCCTGAACGTCGTCAAGAGCATCAGCGAAGGCGGCGTATCCGTGTCATTAGGCGGAACGACAGCCGAACAACGGCTTGACGCATTGACGCGCCTGCTGACGAAGGAGCGTGATTATTCATGTTTCCGAAAATTCCGCTGGTGAAATCGGCTATTGAAAGCCTGTACGACGCGACGGCAACCGTACGCACGTATCAGATAGCCGTGACGAAGGGAATCAAGCGCCAGACGCTGACAGAGCTGGCCAGGGGCATACGGTGCCGTATCGGCTACCAGTCTTTGCCGGAAGCGACAGGAAAAGACACGGCAGACACACAAGTGACCATCATCAAAATGTTTTACGACGGGACTGCCGTGACGATCCCTGCCGGCGCTGTCGTCGATATCGTGTGGGACGACGGCCGGAAAGACACGTTTGAAAACGCATCCGTGCCGGCAGTATACGCACATCACGCAGAAGTGACGCTCAAGAGGGTACGTGATAAACCATGAAAATCGAAATGGATACACGCGGTTTTGAAAAGTATCGCCTGGTATTGGGGAATGCAGCTGTTGAGGCACATATCCGGGCGGCTCTGTCTGAAGCCGTGGCTATGGCATTACGACAGGTAAAGGAACGTACACCAGTACGCACCGGGACACTACGACGTGAATGGAAAATCACGGATATCACCAAAGAGGGCGACTATTGGGTCGTCACGCTCTACAATGACGCGAAATACGCACCATACGTCGAGTATGGCCATCGTACGCGGCTGAATAAAGAGACCGGCGAGCGGCATTGGGTAGAAGGCCAGTTTATGATGAAACTGTCATGTGATGAGGTTCAGAAAAATATGGACCACATCGTCCAGAAGCACATCAACGCCATGCTGGCTCAAATGGGGTTCAAATAATGACGACACAGGATTTAATCAATGGTATGGCTACGGCCATCATGAACGGCGCCGGGAAAGACGGCGTCTATGAAGACGAAGTCAAGCAGGGCCTGAATGACGGCGATATTCTGATTAATCTCGTAAACGTCACGCTGGACCAGCTGCTGACACATCTGTATAAAGGTACGTTCACGTTTGACGTCGTCTACTTCGACCCGTCAAAGGAAAAGTCTTATGACATGGGTGGTACGCTCTTGGGCTTGCTCCATCTCGTAAATACGGACGATGGGACAGTCAGAGGGCAGAACATGTCATACCGGTACATCGACGACGCCTTACACGTGTATGTCACATACATCGTACGTCTGAAAGAGCCGGTCGAAAAAGGACCGCTCATGAAGCATCTGACGACGAACGCGGGGGTAAAAACAAATGGATGAAGACAAGTTCTATAAATCACAGTTAATGAAGAGCGAACGTTTCGGCGACTATGCCGACATCCTGAACGCCTTGCTTGAAGATGGTAAAAAGTACACCATCGGCGAAGTAGACAAGGCTATTCAGGGATTTTTGAAGAAAGAGGTGCAGTAAATGAGCTACGGTGGCGGTATTTTCCTGACGCAGAATAAGGTTTTGCCGGGCGCGTATATCAATTATTCGAGTGTGACGAAAGCCAGCTCGAATATCAGCGACCGCGGCTATGCAGCCATGGGCCTGGAGTTGGATTGGGGCCCGGACAGACAGATCTTTACGGTTGAGCAGGAAGATTTCCAGGAACATCCGGAAATGTATTTCGGGTACGACTACACATCGGATAAGTTGAAGGGGCTCCGGGACCTTTTCCTTAATTTAAAGACTGGCTATTTTTACCGCCTCAACAGCGGTGGCAATAAGGCGTCCTGTATTTACGCCACGGCTAAATACAGCGGGACGTGTGGTAATAACATCAAGATCGTCATCAGCAAGAACGTCGACGATTCCGACAAATGGGATTTCACGACCTACTACAACAACGAAGTCATGGATACGCAGACAGGTATTTCGGCCATGTCGGACCTGAAGGCGAACGACTTTGTGGATTGGAAGACGGAGGACGTCACCATCGACGAAACGGTCGGCACGAACCTGACGAACGGCACGAACGGCACGTCTGCAACCGGCACGGACCACAGCAATTTCCTGAGTTTGCTCGAATCATATCCCATCAACATCCTGATCTGCACGTCGACAGACGAAACGGTCAAGAAACTCTATGCATCGTATACGAAACGCATGAGAGACGACGAAGGCAGCAAATTCCAATGCGTTATCTACAACTACGAAGGCGATTACGAAGGAATCATTAACGTCAGTACGCCGGCGGTTGATAGTGATTTTGGGGAATCGGCCCTTGTGTACTGGGTTGCCGGGGCAGAAGCATCCTGTCAGATTAACCAGTCATGCGGCAATAAGATTTATGACGGCGAATTCGCAATGACCGTCGACACAAAGCAGAGCGCACTCAAAAAGCACATCGCAAACGGCGAATTTGTGTTCCATCAGGTCGCAGACGGCGAATACCGGGTACTGAAAGACATCAATTCCTTTGTCTCGTTCTCGAAGGCAAAGACAAGAAACTTCTCTTTGAATCAGGTCATGCGAGTGCTGGACCAGATTGGCAATGACGTCGCTATACTCTTCGAATCGACGTATCTTGATAAATCGCAGAACGAGCCGGAAGACCGTACGGCACTCTGGGACGACCTTTGCGATTATGCCAAGAAGCTCTTGAAGCTGAAGGCCATCACGGATTTCAAAACCAGCGACATTACCGTAGCAAAAGGCGAAGGCAAGGAAGACGTCCTGGTAAACTTCAATGTCAATCCGGTCGCGGCCATGGAAAAACTGTACATGTATGTCTATGTTGCGTAGAGAGAGGGAGGATAACACATGGCAGACGCCACAAAATTAATGAACGCCAAAGACGCGGTATACGCGTCCCTGGGCAATGCGTACGTCAAACTGGACGGCACGCGCTATCTGCTGATGCAGCTTAAGAGCATCGAAGTCACAGCGAAAGTCGACAGCAAGAAGGTGCCTATCCTGGGCACGACCGTGGCCGGCAACAAGCCGGGCACGCAGACCTATGAAGGCAAGGCCACGATTTACGCCAATACGTCCATTTTCCGCAAGGTCCTGAAGAAGTACCAGGACACGGGCGAAGCCACGTATTTCGACATTACGTGCAACCAGGAAGATCCGACGGCCAGCGTCGGCAAGCAGACGATCATCTTAAAAGACTGCCTCATCAGCCAGGCTACGCTGGTCAAACTGGAAGCGGGCGGCGATGAGCTGACGGACGATATTTCTTTCTCCGTCAATTCGTTCGAAATGCCGCAAGAATACAGCTTGCTTGACGGTATGGTGCAGTAAGGAGGGGTGGCATATGGATGTAAGCGCATTCCTGGCGGAAAACGCCAAGAAGGTCAATAAAGTCAATTTCGTTGTATCGGAACGTTTCAAGGACAAGCACGGCAAGCCGGTGCCCTGGGTGCTGGCGCCGGTTGCCTGCTCTGTCGACAATGCTATCAAGAAGCGGTGCACGCATGGCCGCGACTTCGATAATTTGGCGTACAGCGTCGAGCTGACGGTTGCGTCGGTACTCGAACCTAACCTTGCCAATGCCGAACTCCAGGACAGCTATCACGCATACGGCAAACGTCAGTTACTGGAAACAATGCTGACGGCCGGCGAATTCAACGCGCTGACGCTGAAGGCACTGGAAGTCAATGGCATGGCCAAACCTATGCAGGAACTGATTGACGACGCAAAAAACGCATAGAGCGGGGTGAGGGAGATTTCATTTTCATGCATTACGCATTGGAGAAGCTCCACATCCTGCCGTCAACGTTTGCAAGCATGGACCGGGCCGAAAGGGCCATGGTCATCGCATCGATACAATTACGAGTCCAGGCCGAACAAAAGGCCATGGAAAAGCAGTGAGGTGACAAGATATGCCGGCAGAAACGGTTGAAACGAGATTCATTGCGACAGACGGCGTGACGCCTGTCGTCAAGGCCATCGGCAACAGCATAGAGCACGTCAACGGCCTCATGGGCACGCTCAACAAAGTCGGCAACCTGGTCGGCCTGGGGATCGGCATCACCAGCGTGGCGGCCGCCGGCAACTATCTAATTGGGACCGTTAATAAAGCCATCTCTGTCTACCAGGGCGCGCAACAGCAGCAGATGAAATTGACGACCATCATGAGACAGCGCATGGGAGCAAACCAAGAAATGATTGCTTCCGTCAACAGCCTCATTGGAGCGGAAACGAAACTGGGCGTTGTCGGCGGCGGGGCACAGCGGGCCGGCGCACAGCAGCTGGCTACATTCCTGTCGTCAGAAAGCGCCTTGAAAACGCTCATCCCGGCCATGAACAACTTGGCAGTACAACAGCACGGCTATAACACGTCGGCAGAATCCATGGTTGGCCTGGGCAACCTCATGGGCAAGGTCATGCAGGGGCAGACGGCGGCCCTACGTCGTGTCGGCATCACCTTCAGCGACGCAGAAGAACAGGCCATGAAATACGGCACAGAAGAAGAGCGGGCGGCTACCCTGGCCAAAGTCATCACCAACAACGTCGGCGAGATGAACAAAGTCTTTGGGCAGACACCGGAAGGACAGAAGATTCAGGCCACGAACCGCCTGGCCGGCGCCTGGGCGAACCTAGGCAGTAAAATCAGCGGCGTCAAGGCGGCCATTGAGGCACAGTTTGCCAACATGCAGGCCGATACCATCAACCAATGGGCGGATGGCCTGGCTATTGCGTTCACCATTGTGGCCAACGGCGTCAGCATTGGCGTACAGGCATTGGCGTGGTTTGGCAGCACGGTAATTCAAACAATTGAAATTCTATCGCCCTTCATTGCCATCCTGGGCACAGCCTATGGCATTTATCGAGCAGTAACATTCATCGTTTCGCTGTACACGGCAGTCACGAAAGGAGCGGCCGCATCTACATTGGCGCTGAATATTGTAACCGGCATCGGTAACGCTATTAGAGCTATCCGCAACACCTTAGTAAAGGCTTATACCGTTTACACATTAGCTGGTTCTGGCGTAACGCGCGTAGCGACTATTGCACAGCTGGGGTTAAACGCCGCTTTTTCCGCTTGCCCGATCGTCTGGATTGTTGCCGGTATTGCGGCGGTCATCGCGGTTATTGTGGCGCTGGCATCAGCCACCGGGAATTTGCCCGATTTAGTTTCAAGCGTATGGGGAACCATCGTTGACGTCATTACAGGCGCTATCAATATTGTCATCGACGCCATCAACGTGTTCATCGGCGCCATCAATAAGGCTGCTTCTTTGAGCAATTCCGTTTTTCACACGCATTTTTCGACAATATCAGAGGTATCCCACGTCAGCGGCGAAGGATTAAAAGCAGCTGGCAACAACATCATCTACAATGGGTTTTCCATGCCAGACCTTACCCCCGAAATGCCGGAAATCCCGGCCGCCCCATCGGTAGGAGGCGCAGACATTCCAGGCGTTGGCGGGTCAGGTGGTGGCGACGACAGCACGGGCCGGGCCATCAAGGACAATACTGGCAAGACAGCCGATAACACGAAAATGATTGCTGACTCTATCAGTATGACCGATGCAGAAATCAAGCAACTGCGTGAAATGGCCGAACGGGACGTCATGGTATCGTGGCAGCAGCAGACGTTCAACGTCCATGTCAATAATGACAACACCATCAATAATGGTACGGACATCGACGGGATGACGTCAGACATCGTCACAGCCTTGCGCCAGGCCATGGAAATGGACCGGGAAGGCGTGCGTTAAAGTGCGTTAGAGTGTGTTGGGAGGTGTATTAGATGTATTACATGTACTTAGGGCCTACGTTCCAGGTACCTATCCCGCCGGAAACCATGCGAACAAAAATAAAGAACCGGAACAAAGAAATTTCCTTGATTGATGGAGACATCAACATCATCAAAGACCCAGGACTGACAGAAATCAGGTTCAAGATTTTACTGCCGAATTCGTCATACCCTTTCAACCAGAGCATTTTGAATAAGAGCGGCCGGGCCGCCGAATACCTGGACCAGCTGGAGATTCTCAAGCAGAGCCAGGACCCGTTCCGGTTCATTGTCGTACGCATGACGGACGGTGGCCGCCTCTTGAATATGGACAACATCCAATGCACGCTGGAAGACTACACAATCGACGAGGATGCACGTGAGGGATACGACTTTTACGTCGACATCGAACTGAAGCAGTACAGGGAGTGGGGCGCGAAGAAAATCACGATCGATAAGGACGGCAACGGCAACACCGTGGCCAAAACCGAAAGTACGCGCGGCACCATTGGCCACGCCGGTTGCCCCGGCATTGTGGCCGCCAAAGAGGGCGACACACTTCAAACTATCTGCCTCAAGAATTTCGGCATGAAGTTGGCATACTCTAATTTGCCGATAGTCAAGAAACTCAATAAAATCGCCGTGCCAGCTATCCTGGCCACGGGGCAGAAGATTCAGATGTATAAGACGAAAATCAATAAGGACGGCATTCCGGGAGGTGTGCTGTATTGAGCTCATTCATTTCGACGACATCATCCACGCCGACCGACTCCCAGGGGACCGGCACAAACGTCACAGAGACACAGCAGACGCATCCTACTATCACATACCAGTTGCTGATTATCCCACAAAAGACATACAGCGACACGACGGCACAGAAGACGACCACCACGACAACCGGCGACGGCGTAAAGGTCAGTGTCACCAGTGGGAAGCAGGAAGAGAAGAACCGGGACACGGCTTATCTGGTGTCGCCGCTTGACGGCGTGGACCTGACACGCGGCCGGGACATGGTGCCGGCTACACTCAAGTTCAAAGTGCCAAAAGATAAAACACTGAATTTCCAGGAAGGCGACCGGGTGCAGTTTTCTGTCAACGGGACCGTCGTCTTCTATGGGTTTGTCTTCGAGAAAAGCCGGGACCGGGAAGCAGTCATCTCCGTGACAGCGTACGATCAATTACGCTATCTCAAGAATAAAGACTGCTACGTCTATAATTTAAAGTCGGCCAGCGAGCTGATTAAGATGATTTGTGATGATTACAACCTGTCAGTTGCTGACGGCGATGGCCTGGCACATACGCAGGTCAAATTCTCACACATTGAAGACAACAAGACACTAGCCGATATTATTTCATACGCGCTGGCATTTACGACCATTTATGGCCCTGGCCATCCCATTTTCGAGCTCTACGACGACGGCGGCAAAATCAAGCTCCAGAACGTCATGGGGCCGGAATTGACATTAGACTGCCTCATTGATGCAGATGTGACGAGCAATTATACTTACACGACGAGCATCGACAAAGACACGTGCAACATGGTCAAAATCGTCCGCGACGTGCCGGAAGCGAACCGCAAGACATGGGTACGTACCGGGGAGGTCCGAGATGATGAAACCATGAGGCAGTGGGGCCGGCTTCAATACGTCATCCGGCCAGACGACAAGAACGCTACACCCATCGAGCAGGCCAAACACTACTTATCACTCCATGACGCCAAAACGCGGGAAATCAAGCTGAAGGGCGTCGTTGGCGACGTCCGCGTCCGTGGTGGTACCCGGCTGTTCTGCCAGTTCAATTTCGGCGACATCGAGGTCAACAATTACCTGATGGTATCGGCGGTCACGCATCATTTC
>ERZ779697.505-NODE-505-length-19152-cov-2.63497_pt1 | contig 19152 bp, 17 predicted proteins | sample MGYA00511881_ERZ779697 | MGnify/ENA primary metagenome ERZ779697 (study PRJEB29588, sample SAMEA2148105) | human gut metagenome | biome: human gut; feature: human-associated habitat; material: faeces | place: Denmark | collected 2008/2010 ... | reverse complement strand
GGCGATAGCCGACGGGCAGCGCCCGCTTTCACAGACCGCCACGGGGATATAGGCATGATCCGTCCCGATATCGGCAATGACCGAACCGGGCGGAATCAAAGAAACAGCCGCTTCCAAGCGGGCCGTCAATTTCATTGATACCACTTCCTTTTCGTTTGGTTCCTGTCTATTATAGCAGAAAAAAGGGGCCGTCGCATTAAGCGACGAGCCCCTTTTGTGGTTCGTTTGTCGAAGATCCGTACAAATACAGGATTGCCCTTCTCTGCTTTCCTCTATCCTCACTTTGTCAAGGCGATGATGGTGGCTACGGCGGCTACGCCCATGGCGATGTTGGCCTTGCGGTTGGCTTTGTCGACGTCTTTCTGGGCCTGGAATTTATGGTCTTTTTCCCAGCGGCGCTGGTCTTTCTGCCAATCCCGGTCATCGCGGCGGTCATGGCGGTCGTTATCGTGGCGGTCCCACTGTCTGTCGCGCTGTTCCCAGCGCTGCGGATAGTCCCTGGGGCCTGCGGCCTGGGCCGTAATGGCGGCACCGCTGAAGGTCATCAAGGTGACGACCAGGACGAGCATCATGCGTACTATATTATTGAACTTTTTCATAAGTATCATCCTCCTTCATTGGATGACCTTATTATAGTCAGCGCCTGTCACGATTGCGTCACAAGGCCATTTCACCTGGGCTACAAATCGGAGGATTTTTGGTATACCGACCAGGTCCCCTTCTGCGTGCGCCACTGCCAGTTCCCCGGCACGTCCTGGAGGAAGCGGGCTTCGTCGCGGTCGCGGACGACGGCCAGGACTTTTTGGTGATTCGCTACGTCTTCGATGGCCATGAAGGGCATGACGTTCTTGGCATTCCAGCTGATGCCGCCGGGCAGCATGCGGGCGATGTCCTTGCCTTCGGCGAGGCGGTAAGCCGGATGACCGGAATAATAGGTCAGGGACACGGGGTAGCGGCCGCCGTAGGTGACGACTGTCGTTTCACTGTCGGCCAGGCCGCTGACGACCTGGGCAGCTTCATAGGCCGAGGCCTGGCGACACTGGGGTACGATGGCCGTGCAGGTGACGGCGACGTAGATGGCGAGGACGATGCCGGCCATGTTGAGGACCAGGCGGTCATGTTTTTTCAGATACGAAGCAAAGCCGATGGCGATAGGAATCATGTACGGGAAGGTATAGGTCATGTATTTCGTGGCCATGAGCTGATAGGTAACGAAAATCGTCGCTGCCCAGACGATGAGGAACTGGGCCTTCATGGAAAATACCGGCAGATGGATGCGTTTTTCCCGGAAAACCGTAAGGACTTTGCGGCTCATGCCGTATTCATGCCAGGCCAGGGGCAGCGTGAAGACCCAGGGCACGAAGCCTGCCAGGAAGATGGCGCTGTAATAGTACCAGACGTTATATTGGGGATGTTCCGAAACCGTCGCCCGCAGAATGTTGTGGACGCCGATGAACTGGCTGACAAAGTCGCTGCCGTGCAGGGCATACATCGGGCCGTACCAGAGCAGGGTAATGGCCAAAAAGAGAAGCATCCCGGAAATGAGCTTGATGTGCAGGAGCGCTTTCAGGTCGCGGCGCCAAAAGAGGAACAGGAGGATGATCAGGCCCGGCTGCAGAAGGCCGATAGGCCCTTTGGTCAGGACCGAAAGGCCCGCAAAGGCATAGGCCAGATAGTACCAGCGCGGCTTCTTTTCACTGTAGGCAATGAAAAAGCAGATCAGGCAGGCCGAATAGAAGACGAAGAGGGTCATATCCGTAATGATAGCCTTCGAAAGGTAAAAGTATTCAATCGTCGTCAAGAGGATGAGGCCCGTCAGAAAACCGGTCTTCTTATCGTAGAGGCGGGTGGCAAAGGCGTAGGCCAGAAGGATGCCGGCAATACCAAAGAGGGATGGGAACAAGCGGGCCGCGAAGTTGCCGATGCCGAAGAGTTTAAAGGCGGCGATCAGTTCCCAGTAAAAAAAGATGGGCTTGTCGTACCAGTAATTGCCGAAAATGCGCGGCGAGAAGTAATCGCCGGAGGCGAGCATTTCCTTGGCCGTGAGGACGTAATTCGATTCAACCGGGTCCGTGACGACCAGGAGATGATTGCCGGCAAAGCAAAGGACCGCTGCCAGGACCAAGAGGATCACGCCCGGCGAGACCAGGATTTTCTGCCAGAGGCACTGCCAGACCGAGAGGTCCAGCCTTTCTTCTTTCGCGTGGAATTCATACATAAAAAAACTCCCCTTCCTAATTCCAGAACCATGTGATGGTTACAGTATAGGAAGAGAAGTTAAAGAAATTGTAAACAGAGTAATAAGAATAGTGAAAAGCAGAAGAAAGCAGCCGTTAGTGTCTCACTATCAACGATGAACGATGAACGACACTCACCCGTGGAAGCGGTAGCCGGCGCCCCAGACGGTTTCGATGTATTTCGGCTTGGCCGTATCTTCTTCGATTTTTTCGCGGATGCGGTTGACGTGGACCGAGACCGTCGCCGTTTCGCCTAAGGCCTCGCCGCCCCAGACGCGGTCGAAGAGGGTTTCCTTGCTGAAGACGATGCCCGGGTTCTTGGCGAAGAAGAGGAGGAGTTCGAATTCCTTGTTGGGAAGATTGACTTCTTTCCCCTTGACGAAGACGCGGTGGCCGCTTTCATCGATTTCCAGGTCGCCGTAGCGCAGGACGTCGCGGTGGACTTCGCGGGACGTGAGCTGTTCATAGCGGGCCAGGTGGCCTTTGACGCGGGCTACGAGTTCGTTCGGACTGAATGGCTTGACGATGTAGTCATCGGCGCCGAGGCCAAGACCGCGGATTTTGTCGATGTCTTCCTGCTTGGCCGAGACCATGAGGATCGGGATATCCTTCGTTTCGCGGATGGTCCGGCAAATTTGGAAGCCGTCCCGACCGGGCAGCATGATGTCCAGGAGAATCAGATCGTAAGGCTCACTTAGAGCCCGCTTTTCCCCACTGTCCCCTTCCGTTTCGATATCGACGGCAAAGCCGTTGGCTTCGAGATAGTCCCGTTCCAATTCGGCAATACCCTTGTCATCTTCAATAATCAGTATATGTTTCATGCCTATCATTCCCCTTTCGGTAAGGTAATATAAATCGTCAGCCCTTTCGGCTGCGTCGGCCGCGCCTCGATGGTCCCGCCCATGGCCCGGACGATCTGCTGGACCACGGCCAGGCCCAGGCCGCTCCCTTTCGTCGTATTCGTGCGGGCTTTGTCCGTGCGGTAGAAGCTGTCAAAGATTTTCGGCAGATCCGCATCATGGACGCCGCAGCCGTCATCGGCAAAGGAAAGGCCGTACTTGTCAGGCCCTGCCGCTTCAAGGCGGACCGTAACATGGCCGATCTCCTGATCTTTATATTTCAGGCTGTTGCCGAGGATATTCTCGATGACCCGCTGGAACTGGGCCCGGTCGATGCGGACCGGTGCTGCCGGCACGGCATCCTCAAAAGCAATTTCCAAACCGTGACTGCGGTAATGGACGGCCTGTTCGTCAATATAATCCTTTAAATAGGCGGTGATGTCGACGACTTCCCAATAAAAGGGCACCTGGCCCAAGTCGAGCTTCGAGAAGAGGAAGAGCGTCCGCACGAGCTTGGCCATCTGCTGTGACGTAGTGCGGATCATGTCCAGATAATGACGTTCCTTTTCCGGCGTGTTGGCGATGCCGTCAATGATGCCGCTGGCATAGCCCTCGATTTTGGTCAAAGGCGTCGAAAGGTCGTGGGAAATGCCGGCCAGGAGTTCCTTGCGGTTCTGGTCATATTTGGCGCGCGTCTCTCTGGCAGAACGCAGCTGGAGGCGCATCTTTTCAAAGGCCTGGCAGGTATCGCCGATTTCATCATGCGAGAGGATCGGCACGGGCCGGTCCAGATTCCCCTGACTGATGGCATCGGCCATGTCGCGCAGGCGTTCCACGGGTTCGACGATCTGCCTGGCCATCCAGAGAGAGAGCTTGAGGCCGACGATGATGGTCAGGATAATGGTCAGGACAGCGAGGACATAAAAGGCGATCTTCAGTACTTCTTTCGACGTCAGGTCGATGTATTCGCTGTCCGGATAGACCGACACGGCACCGGCGACGGCCAGATGGACGCCCGTACGGGGCGAGACATAGTAAAAACGCAGGCCCTCGCTGTTCCAGTCGAAGTCGGCATGATTCTGGCTGCGCTTGGGCGTCACTTCCTGGCGCAGATAGTTTTCATCGATGCCGTCCGTATGATAAAGGTCCTGGTCATCACGCCAGATGGCGACGTTGAGGCCCTGGTCTTCCAGATGGTCCGCGGCCTCCAGGAGACGGAACATATCGCCGTTATAGCGGTCGGCCCGCACGCGGAGGCGGCTCAGTTCGAACTGGATGGACATATTCTGCCCGCTTTCAGGCCAGATGAAGGCGATGATGTTGGCCCTGTTGATATTGCCGAACTGCAGGCCCAGGAAGATGGCGATACTGACGAGGGCCGTAAAGAGGACGGGAATGAAGATCATGATGAAGTTGGAAAAAAGGAGCCGTTTGCGCAGCGGCCAGTCCCGGAGTTTCATAGAATCACCTTTCCTTTTAAATACTATATATCATAGTATACTCAGGAAATTTAAACAATCTAAAAATTATTAGTGACGATTTTCTTTGCCTTCTTGAAAGAAGTCTGTTATAATAGAGCACAAGTTTAGTATAGTTTTTTATCTTCACAAGGGGTGTTCTACAATGAGTCAAGTCACAAAAGAAGCAAAAGAAGAAATACGCAATCGCTTCCCGAAGTTCGAAGAAGCGACGAAAGCATTTTTTGCCAAGGAATTAGCGCCGGCGAAATATAAGGGGACGTCGGGGAAATTCGGCTGTTACGGCGAACGGGGCGCCAACAGCGTCATGCTGCGCCTGCGCTTTTCCGGCGGCGCTATCGAAAAGCCGCAGATGGAATTCTTGAGCGATGTCCTGGACCGCTACCAGATCAAGCTGGCCCACTTCACGACGGGTGAAGCCCTGCAGCTCCACCACCTCAACGAAGAAGAAGTCCTCAAACTCTACCAGGAATGCTTCGATCACGGCATTTACTGCGTCGGCGCCGGCAGCGACAACCCGCGCAACGTCACGGCCAGCCCGCTCCACGGCGTCGCTCAGGGGGAATATTTCGACATGACGCCGTACATCAAGGCCGCTGCCAACTTCATCATCAGCATCATTCCGCGCCTCAACCTGCCGCGCAAATATAAGGTCAGCTTCTCGAGCGGCCTCGACAACGAAGGCCATGCGACCTTCAAAGACCTGGGCTTCGTCGCCCGTCCGGACCACACTTTCGACGTCTATGCCGGCGGCGGCTTCGGCCTCAACGGTTCGCGCTTCGGCATCCTAATCGATGAAGGCGTGGACCCCCTCGATATTTCCAACTATATCTTAGGCTACGCCCGCGATGTCTACATGAAATACGGCGACTACGAACACCGCGGCCAAAACCGTTCGCGCTTCATCCTCAACAAGCTCGGCGATGACGCCTTCCGCACGGCTGTCCGCGAAGCCGCTGCCAAAGCCCGCGCCGAAGGCCACAGCCTGGTCATCGAAGAAGAAAAACCGCTGACCAAGAGCGGCGCTGACGACACGGTCCTCGAAGATGTACGCATTGGCAAGCAGAAGCAGGAAGGCCTCTACTACGTCGAATACAAGCCCTTGGGCGGCACGCCGGACATCAAGACCTTCAAAGCCCTCCTCGATGCGCTGATTCCCATGGAAGGCACGGAAATCCGCCTCAACGCCGACGAAACAGCCTACATCATTAACCTTACGGCCGATGAAGCCCGCAAAGTCGCCGCCCTCACCAAAGACGACACGGCCACGACGCCCTTCGAACATTCCGTCAGCTGCATCGGCGCCACGGTCTGCCAGCAGGGCCTGCGCGACTCCCACGGCACGTTCGTGCACATTGCCAAGGTCCTCAAAGAAAAAGGCGTCGATTCGCACTTCCTGCCGAAATGCCACTTCTCCGGCTGTCCGTCGAACTGCACGGTCCAGCAGCTCGGTTCCCTCGGCCTGCGCGGTGCCAGCAAGAAAGTGAACGGCAAGATGGAAGCAGCCTTCAACATCTACGCCGGCGGCAGCTACGCCTTCGGCAAAGAAGCCATCAGCGACGTCCTCGGCGTCATCACCATCAAAAGTCTCCCGGACTTCTTCCTGGCCCTCAACGATACCCTCCTCAAGGCCAACCAGCCCTTCGACGAATGGTATCCGGAACATAAAGAGGACTTTATTGATTTAGTGAATAAATTTGAATAAAAAAAAGCTGTCGCTTACGCGGCAGCTTTTTTCTAACCCCTGATGTATTCATACGCTTCCATGGCGGCGATGCCGCCGTCGGCGGCAGCGGTGACGACCTGGCGCAGTTTCTTTTTGCGGATGTCGCCGGCTGCGAAGACGCCGGGTATGTGGGTGTGCATGTTTTCGTCCGTGACGATGTAGCCGTCTTCAAGGTCCAGTTTGCCTTTAAAGAGGTCCGTCGCCGGGACGACGCCGAGGAAGACGAAGAGGCCGAAGAAACCGTCTTCGGGCTTGGCTTCGATTTTCGTCGTTTCGCCGCTCTTCGTGTTGCGGATTGTAAGCCACTGAAGCTTGCCGTCGCCGCCGGCATCGGTGACGACAGAGTTCCAGAGGAAGTGCAGCTTTTCGTTGGCAAAAGCTTTTTCCTGCAGGGCCGGTACGGCGCGCAGGGCATCACGGCGGTGGATAAGGGTTACCTTACGGGCAAAGCGCGTCAGGAAGAGGGCTTCCTGAACGGCACTGTCGCCGCCGCCAGCAACGTAGACGTCGCGGCCGCGGAAGAAACCGGCATCACAGGTGGCACAATAGGAAATGCCATGACCGGCCAGAGCCGCTTCACTGGGGATGCCTAAGCTGCGGTGGCTGGCACCGGCAGCGATAATCAGCGTCCGGCCGCGGTAGGTACCGCTGGCGCCGACGAGTTCCTTGACCTCGCCGTCCAGCTTGGCTTCACGGATGGTATCGCTCACGCGCTGTGCGCCGAAGCGTTTCGCCTGTTCGGCCATGCGCTGGGACAGAGTGAAGCCGTTCTCCCCTTCCAGCATCTGACCGGGATAATTTTCAATGGCATCGGTCACGGAAATCTGACCGCCGTCCTGACCCTGTTCGATGAGCAGGACAGACTGCTTGTTGCGGCCGGCATAGATGGCGGCCGAGAGGCCTGCCGGACCGGCACCGAGAATCAAGACATCATAGATCATGGCCTTCCCTTCTTTCTCTTAAAGCAGTGCGTCGAGTTTTTCTTTGAGCGCTGCCGGCGGCATGGCACCGATAGCCTGATCGACGACTTTCCCGTCTTTAATGAAGACGAAGTTCGGGATGCTCATGACCTGGAACTGCTGCGCCAGCTGCGGTTCTTCATCGGAGTTGACTTTGCCGATCTTAATCTTGCCGTCATAGGCTTCAGCGAAGTTGGCAACGACAGGGCCCATCATCTGGCACGGGCCGCACCAGTCGGCATAAAAATCGATCATGACAGGGATCTTGCTTTCTACGACTTCTTTCTGGAAATTAGCTGCTGTGAATTTGTATTCCATAAGGAAAACCACCTTTCATGGAGAAATAATCAATAACATTTATTTGTTATTTATATTATACATATAATATAGAACTAGTCAAGTATTATTTTGACTTTTTGTTTTTTTTTAGTAATCATCCATGCAGCGGGGGCTATGCACGGGATTCACGCGGGACGCCCCAGGTGGGCGCCCCTACATCAAACTTCAAATACCAAACTTCAAACTCCTAGTGACCCAGAAGTAGGAGCCGCCTGTGAAGAGGCAGGCGACGACCCAGCAGATGGGGCTGGCGCAACAGATGCCAAAATACCCCCACATGGCGGCCAGGACGAGGGCCGAGATGCCGCGGCCTGTCAGTTCGAGGATGCTGCTGATCAGAGGCACGCTGGAAATGCCCATGCCCTGAAGGGCGTTGCGGTAGACGAAAATCTGGCCCAAAAAGAGGTAGAACGGCACGGACATCTTTAAGTAGAGGAAGGCCTGTTCCATGAGGACTTCATCGTGGTCCGCCGTGAAGAGGGCGATGACGTCGCGGCCGAAGAAATACATGGCTACTGCCGCAACGCAGCAGAAGGCAAAGGAGACGAGGGAGCACTGGCGCACGCCCTGACGGATGCGGTCATACTTGCAGGCGCCGTAGTTCTGGGCTGAATAGACGGCCATGGCGATGCCGAAGGAGACCATCGGCTGCAGGGCGAGCTGTTCGATTTTCGTGGCCGAGACGAAGCCTGCAATCGTTTCCGGGCCGAAGGTATTGCAGACGGACTGGAGGACGAGAATGCCCATGGAAATGATCAGGAACTGGACGGCCATGGGCAGGCCCAGGCGCAGGTGCTGCCAGGCAAAGGCCCGGTCGAAGCGCCAGTCCGAGCGCGTCAGGCGCAGCATAGGAAAGCGGCGGCGCATAAAGAGCAGGCAGAGAACGGCCGAGACAGCCTGAGCGATGACCAGGGCGATGGCCGAGCCCGGTACGCCCCAGCCAAAAACGACGATGAACAAAAGGGCCAGGGCGATATTGAGGAGCGACGAGACGATGAGGAAATAGAGCGGCGTGCGGCTGTCGCCGAGAGCGCGGCAGATACAGGAAAGAAGATTGTAGCTCATCATGGCAATCAGGCCGAGGACGACGATGAGCATGTAATGGTAGGCGTCGTCGTAGAGGACGTCGGAAATATTCATGAGACGCATGATGAGCGGCATGGCCAGGCTGACACCGATGGTCAGGCAGAGGGTAATGCCAAAAGCCAGCATAGCCGACGTGGCTACGGAACGGCGCACGCCGTCCAGGTCTTCGGCGCCAAAGCGCTGACCTGTGATGACGGAAAAGCCCGAAGAAATACCGATAGTCAGGCCGAAGACGGCCATAAAGACCGGCGCCACGGCACCGACAGCCGCCAGGGCGTTGACGCCGATCGTACGGCCGACGATGATGATATCCGCGATGTTGTAGCACTGCTGAAAGACATTGCCGATCAGGAGCGGCACTGTAAAAGCCAGGATGAGGCGGATAGGACTGCCGGAAGTCATACTGCGAACCATAAAAGAAATTCCTCCTTTTAATCATTTTTTAATCATTGACGGTCTATTTCTCAGATTCCTCTCATTTTTCCCATGTACAATCGAAGAAGACACAACTCGTTTTATGTATCTCATTTTCCGGAGGTGTAAAAAATGACATTGAAACCCTTCTCTCCCCTGCCCTTATGGCTGACGCCTTTTACGACGGTACCGCGCTGCCAGCTAATCACGATCTGTACGTATGAAAAAGAAGAGCTCCTGGGCAAAGTCCTGCATCAGCAGGGCTGCCATGTCTGGCAGCCCTCGCGCTTCGGCCGGGCCGTCACGCAGGCCCTGAAACAGATGCAGCGTCACAACCAGATTGCCGTCATCAAAGAATTCACGGTCATGCCCAATCACATCCACCTCTTCGTCCTCTATAAGAAGTTCCATCCCCGCCTGCCGGAATGGTTCATCAGCCGCATCAAGGAATTCCTCAGCCAGTACGGCAAAAAGGACGGTTCCCCAAGAGAACGGCTTTGGGAGACCGACGTGGAAGTACAGATGGTCTACACTGACACGGCGCGTTATGCCATCACGGAGAGCCTGCGGGAATATGCCCATCACTGGCAGTATGACCCGTTCCACATCGAAAAAGTAAGGAAAGGCAGGAAAAAAGAAAAGGGCCCTCAGCACGGCAAAAGCCGTACTAAGAGCGGTCATCACGACGAGTAAAGCTGCCGCTGTCCAAAAGGGCCGGCGCTTTCAGCTGCCGTTCACTGCATTGATTGACATAGCTGTAGAGCAGCGCTTCCAAAAATTTCAAATCGCCCCGGCGCAGACTGACTTTCTCCGGCGTCCCCCAGGCATAACGGACCAGGGTCTGCCAGGTCTTGCGGACGGCTCCGGACAGGGCCAGTTCGGCCATCCCGTCGGGAATGCCTGCCGGCGCATCGTCAAGGTAGTAGGCCGGCTGACCACAGTAGCCTGTACCGCCGTAAAAGACGCGGACCTTTTCGATGTCCGGCAGAAAGCCCGTCAGGGCGACGAGCTGCCAGCCGGCGATGAGGGTCACGATGCGGATATCCTTGAGCTCGATGGCCCTGCCGTAGAGGCGTACCAGATTATAAAGGACGTCGTCCTTCTCGCCGCCGGCCGTCAGGAAGAGGACCATTTCGATGAAAATCTGGGAATAGACATAGCCGTCCCAGGTCAGGTCGCGCAGACGCCGGTTGCTGCGGCAGTCGTATTCCGTCAGGGTATAGACGTCGTCCTTCTCGAAAACGTCAAAGGCCATCTCTGCCAGCGGTGCCAGCGTGCCATAGCCCATCTTGCCCTGCGTGCTGCGCCGGGCCAGGACGTGGAGAAGGCCGGCTTCTTTCGTCAGGACCGTAACGACGAGCTGTTTGGCACTGCTCTTGCGGACCGTGAGGATGACGCCTTCATAAGAACGCGACGGTCTGCGGCCGTAGTAGCCGCTCTTAGTCCTCATGAGGGGCTTCTTCTTTCCCATCGCCGTCCGCTTCCGACACTTCCTGCGGCGGCAGCGGCACGGCCCGCAGGCGGACGATGCGGAAGCGCTGCATTTCCAAGACGATGAACTTATACGTGCCGATGGTCACTTCATCGCGCACTCTCGGCGTGTGGCCCAGAGCATTGAAGACGTAGCCGCCGATGGTATCCGTATCGACATCGTCTTCGACGGGGATATGCAGCAGTTCCTCGACGTCATCGAGGAGGACCGTGCCTGCAAATTCGTAGGCGCCGTCCGGCAAAGGCTGGATTTCTTCTTTTTCCTGGGTATGTTCGTTCTGGATCGTACCGACCAGTTCTTCCAGAATATCTTCCAGACCGATGAGGCCGACGGTGCTGCCGTATTCATCGACGACCATGGCCAAATACGTGCGGCGCGCGCGCATGAGCTGGAGAAGCTTCGATGCCGGCATGATTTCCGGCACCATGAGGATGGGCCGCTTGATGAGGTTCAGATTGCTGCGCTTATGGATATAGAGGTCCATGATATCCTTGATGTGGACCAGGCCGAGGACGTGGTCCTTATCGTCTTCGCAGAGGGGATAGCGCGTGTGGCGCGACTGGCGGATAGTCTGCATGTGCTGGTTCATGGTTTCTTCTGTATAGAGACAGACGATGTCCTGGCGGGGCACCATGATTTCCTTGGCCAGACGGTCGGCGAAGTCGAAGACATTACCGATGAGTTCGCTTTCGACCTGGTCGATTTTCCCTTCTTTGTGGCTGGCTGTGACGAGCATGCGGATTTCATCTTCCGAATGGGCCATGTCGATTTCATTGGTCACTTCCAGGTTGCGGTCGGCTAAAATGGCCTTGCCGATCCAGTTGCCGAAGAGGATGAAGGGCATCAGGGGCCGGCTCCAGGGCTGGATGCAGCGGCGCACGGCCTTGAGGCTCTTTTCCGGGCACTGGAGGCCGATGGATTTCGGGATCAATTCGCCGAAGACCCAGAGGATGAAGCAGAGGACGATGCCCGCGCAGATTTCGATGAGCCAGATGAGCCACGTATGGCCGATGAAAGGCGACAAAAGGCCGTAGAGCCCATAGAGGCCGCAAAAGCCCGCTGCCCCGGCGATGAGCCCCGAAAGGGCCATGCCCAGCTGGGCTGTCCCCAAGAAGACGATAGGCTTATCGTAGAGCGAAAGCAGCGGCTTCAGCGACGTGTCGCCGTCGCGGACGAGTTCCTCCAGGTATTCCCGGCGCAGCTGGGCAAAGGCGAATTTGCCCGTAACGCAGATGGCGCTGACGACGAGACAGAGGAAGAAGATGAGAAAACATTGGACAATCGATTGTACTTCCATGACCACGGCCCCCTACTCGTTCTTGTAGCCGAATTCATTGAGGGCAGCTGCTTTGTTGCGCCAGTCTCTTTTTACTTTGACCCAGATGTCGAGGTAGACCGACGAGCCGAGGAGGTTTTCGATTTCCTGGCGGGCCAGGTTGCCTACTTCTTTGAGGACGGCGCCGTTCTTGCCGATGACGATGCGCTTCTGCGAATCCCGTTCGACGTAGACCGTGACGCGGATGTAGACCTTGTTCTTGCTGCGCTTCGTCATTTCTTCTGTATAGACGGCGATGGCGTGGGGCACTTCGTCGCGAGTGCAGCGGAAGAGCTTTTCCCGTACGATTTCGGCGACTAAGAGACGTTCGGGCTGGTCCGTGATCATGTCGTCAGGGAAATACTTCGGCCCTTCGGGCAGGACTTTCTTCAGTTCGTCCACGACGGCATCGACATTGTCGCCGTTGAGGGCAGAAATAGGGATGATCTGGGCGAAAGGATAAAGCTCGGCATACTCCGTGATTTTCTTGAAGATTTCTTCCTTGGTCATGAGGTCGACTTTATTGATGATCAGGAAGACGGGCACGCCGGCGTCTTTCACTTTGTCCAGGACGAAGAGGTCGCCCGGGCCCTTTTTTTCATTGCCCGAAACGAGGAAGAGGACGGCGTCGATATCGCGCAGGGACTGATAAGCCGCTTCGTCCATGAATTCCCCGAGCTTGTGCTTCGGCTTATGAATGCCCGGCGTATCGAGGAAGACAATCTGGCATTCATCATCCGTATGGATGCAGAGGATGCGGTTGCGCGTCGTCTGGGCCTTATCGGAGACGATAGAGACTTTGTGCTTGATGATGCGGTTGATGAGTGTCGATTTGCCGACGTTCGGGCGGCCGACAACGGCGACGAAGCCCGATTTAAATGATTCCATAGATAAATCTGTTCCTCCTTATAATTCTTCGCCTTCGCGGACATAGCCGAGGCGCTGTAAAATGAATTCTTCTTCTTTGCGCATTTCTGCCTTGTCATCCGGTTCCATGTGGTCATAGCCGAGGATGTGCAGCATGCCGTGGATGGTCAGGTAGGCCAGTTCCCGTTCAAAGGAGTGGCCGTATTCATCGGCCTGTTCCTGTACTTTTTCCAGGGAAATGATGATGTCCCCCAGAAGGGCCGTGTCCGGACCGTCGTAGCCGTCTTCTTCGCCTTCGTTGAGGGCAAAGGAAAGGACGTCCGTCGGCCGGTCGATATTGCGGTACTGCTTGTTCAGTTTATGGATATATTCATTATGGCACAAGAGGATGCTGATTTCCGCATTGGGACCGAGGCCGTAGACCAGGGCTGCTTCTTCGCAGACGCGGTCGATGACCTTTTCGTATTCATCTTTCTGGAACGATGGATCTTCGTAGTTGATGTTGATATTCATGGCAATTCCTCCTATCATTTTTCCTGTTTATAATAATTTTCATAGGCCCTGATGATGCGGCCTACCATATCGTGGCGGACGACGTCTTCGTCGCTGAAGTAGACCATACCCACGCCGCGGACGTCTTTGAGGATCTTTTCGGCTTCCGTCAGGCCCGACATGCGCCGGTCGACGAGGTCGATCTGCGTGGCATCGCCGTTGACGACGACGCGCGAGTGGTTGCCCATGCGCGTGAGGAACATCTTCATCTGTTCCCGCGTCGTGTTCTGGGCTTCATCGAGGATGATGAACGACTCTTCCAGGGTGCGGCCGCGCATGTAGGCCAGGGGCGCGACTTCGATGATGTTGCGGTCGATCATCTTCTGGAACTGGTCATAGCCGAACATGTCGGCCAGGGCATCGTACAAAGGGCGCAGGTACGGGTCGATTTTTTCCTGCAGGTCGCCGGGCAGAAAGCCCAGTTTTTCCCCGGCTTCGACGGCAGGCCGCGTGAGGATGATGCGTTCGACTTCGCGGTTCTTGAGGTAAAAGGCAGCCAGGGCTACGGCCAGGTAGGTCTTACCCGTGCCGGCCGGGCCGATGCCGAAGGTGACGAGATTTTTGCGGATAGAATCGACATAGCGCTTCTGGCCCAAGGTCTTCGGCTTGATCAGGCGGCCGCGCGACGAGATGCCGACCGTATCTTCATAGAGGCTGTGCAGTTCGTCCTTATGGCCTTCTTTGATGAGCTTTGACGAATAGCGGACGTGCTGGGTCGTGAGGTACGTGTTTTCCCGGAAGAGGTAGCGCAGGACGCGGAAGACTTCCGTCACATAAGCCACGTCTTCTTCACTGCCGACGATCATGGCCGTGTCGCCGCGGACGGCGATGCGGCAGTCCGGGAATTCGCGCTGCAGCGTCTTCAGGAATTCGTCTTTCATGCCCAGGACGGCCCGGGCTTCACGCAAGTCGGAAAATTGCAGTTTCTTTTCTATCAAAATGCATGCTCCTTTACTTCATGAATTTACGGACGGCTTTGCCGTGCAGGTAGTCGCAGCGTGCGCCCTGCCGCGTATCGCGCCGTTCCAATTCGTCGTCGATCATATCGCGGATGCGCCACCAGCCCATGCCCCAGTTGGCGAAGTCCGTCGCTTCTTTTGGGGCCCGGCCGATAAGGCGCTGGAAGACCGTGTCGGGCCGGCTGTATTCGAGAAAGGCCACGACGCGACGCACGTATTCTTCGCAGGTCACGAGCTCGATTTCGCCCTTGGCGTACCATTCGGCCATGGCCGTATTCTTGATGATATAGAGGGCATGGAGCTTGACTTCGTCCGAGCCGAGGGCGGCGATAATCTTCGCCGTCTCAATCGTGTCTTCCGTGGTATCCCAGGGCAAATCGAGGATGACGTGCGTACAGGTCCTAAAGGGATAGTCCCGCAGCATGAGCATGGCGTCGATATATTCAGCGACCGTATGGCCGCGGTTAATCTTGGCCAGGGTCTTGTAGTTGACGGTCTGCAGGCCCAGTTCGACGAGGATGTCGACGCCGTATTTCTCTTTGATTTCTGCCATGATGTCGAGATACGTCTCATTGAGGCAGTCCGGCCGCGTCGCTACAGCTAAGGCCACGATGTCGGGCTGGCAGGCGGCAGTCAGGTACTGCCGGAAGCGGTCCGGCGGCAGGTAAGTATTAGTAAAGTTCTGGAAATAGGCGATGAATTTATTGGCTTTGTATTTCGGCTTGATGTGAGCCATGTTCTGCTCGATCTGCTGGCCGATGGTCACGCTGGCCGGCAGGTTCTCATAGCCCGCACCGATGGAGCCGCAGAAGGCGCAGCCCCGCACACCGAGCGTGCCGTCGCGGTTGGGACAGGTGTCGGGGATGCTGATGGGCAGTTTATAGACTTTTTCGCCGTATGTTTCTTTTAAATACGTCGAGTAGACATTATAGCGTTCGTTCAATTCTTTTCTCCTTTAGCCGGGATGACGCACCAGTCGGCCCGGTCTTTCTTTTTCTCTGCCAGGATATAGGCGCCGTCGTCAGGGATATCCTCATAGCGGCGCAGCTCTTCTTTCATGGCGCTGCTGAGCGGCCAGATGCGGCAGCGCATCTTGACGTCGCGCCAGTTCGTAAAATGATACTCCGGCAGATAGTGCTGCAGCCAGGCTTCGTCGCGGAAGATGGCGTCGGTCTCGCTGCGCGGCGCTTCGGCCCAGCCGAGGAAATCCGGATGGAGGCGGAAGCGGAAAAAGGTCAGCATGTCCAGGGCCAGGAGCTCCCGGGCCAGTGCTTTCTGCCCTGCCGTAAGGTCCAGGACGCCCTCGAGGCAGTGCCAGAGGAAGCGGCAAAGGTTCTCATCGGAAAGGGCCTTTTGGTCATTATGCAATACCAGCCACTCGTCTGTCAAGGCTTCGTAGAGCCTCATATAGTCCGGCGCGTACAGGCGGCCGAGCCAATTCAGGAGATACGTGAATTTCCCGGCATTATACGTCCGTTCGAAGACGTCTTCGAAGACCTTCAGATAGGCGACTTTTTCATAAGGCAGCCAGGTCGTTGCCAGGACTTCGTAAGGCCCCTGCGGGTCGTAGCGGTAGTCGTCGGGATAATCGCGGCGGATGCCCGAGCCCTTGAGGAGCTTCAAAAAGCCGATCTGCAGCTTGTGCGGCCTGAGGGCATAGATATCGTTGAAAGACTGGCGCAGGTGGCGGTAGTCTTCGTAAGGCAGGCCGACGATGAGGTCCAGGTGGAGGTGCATCGTATCGAGGGCGACGAGGCGCTCCATGATGTGCGTAATGCGCGGCCAGTCGTTATGGCGGTGGATAGCCCGGAGCGTCGGCTCATACGTCGTCTGGATGCCCATTTCCAGCTGAATGCGGCCTTTCGGCGCTTTGGCCAGGAGGTCAATGTCATCGTCCGTAAGGACGCCCGGTTCGATTTCCAGGTGGAAGTTGATGGGCTTTTCAACGGAAATCATATATTCCATGAGCGGCCGGTGGTGGGCCGGGCTGCAGTTGAAGGTGCGGTCGACGAATTTCACCTGATGGACGCCGGCGTCGACGAACTGCTGCAGCTCCTTGAGGACAAGCGGCACGGAGCGGAAGCGGACGCGGTCATTCATGCCCGAGAGGCAGTACTGGCAGTGAAAGGGACAGCCACGGGAACTTTCGTAATACATGATGCGGTGGTCGAGCTGGCGGAAGTCCTGATGTTCATAGGGAAAGGGAAGACTGTCGAGGTCGGCCACTTCCTGGAAGGCTTCGCTGCCTTTGATGACGCCGCCGACGCGGCCGAGGACGCCGGGCACATCCGTCCCGTCGCCGCCGCGTTCCAACTCTTTGAGGAAAGCCGGCAGCATCTCTTCCCCTTCGCCCTGGAGGACGTAGTCGATATGCGGATAGTCTTCTAAAATCTGCCGTGCCGTATAGGAGACTTCCGGGCCGCCGACAAAAATCTTTACGTCCGGGAAGACTTCTTTAACGAGGTCGATGATATGACAGGTCATCTCGATATTCCAGATATAACAGGAAAAGCCGATGGCCTCGGCCCTGAAGGAGGCGATGTGGCGCAGGATGTCGTAGGCATTCTGGTTGATCGTGTATTCCGCCACGGAGACGGCGACGCCCTGATGGGCACAGGCCGTTTCCAGGCAGCGCAGGGCCAGGGACGACTGGATGAACTTGGCATTCAAAATAGTAAGCAGCGTTTTCATGGAAGACCTTCTTTTCGTTTATATATGTATATTAAGTATACCGCAAGGACGGCGTTCTGTCATGTCTTTTCCGCAGGGCCGCCGTCGTCAGGCTTTTCGCCTGCCCCTTTTTATGATAAGATGAAATAGTATATAGTTTTCCCCATGAAAAGGAGGCTTTTCTTTGTTCAAAATAGCACTGGCCCAGACAAATGTCCATCCCGGCAACCCGCGGCAGAACACGGCAGTGATGAAAGAATTCATCGCCAATGCCAAGACCGCCGGCTGCGACCTGATCATCTTCCCGGAACTGGCCATCCCGGGCTACCTCATCGGCGATATTTGGGATCAGCCCGACTACATCGATGACTGCGTCCGCTTCGGCGACGAAATCAGGGCTTTGTCGGACGGCATCGCCATTGTCTTCGGCAATGTCGCCAAAGAAACAGACCGGGTCAATCTCGATGGCCGGACGCGGAAATACAACGCCATGTTCATCGCCTACAACGGCCGCTGGATTTCACCGGCCCGCTCGCCCTACCCTTTCTATATTAAGACGCTCCTGCCCAACTACCGGGAATTCAGCGACATCCGCTATTTCACGTCCCTCATCGAAGTGGCCCAGGAACGCCATGCCTTCCCGGAAGACTTCCTTTCGCCCGTCCAGATTGCCTTCGACGACGGCCGGAAATTCCGCATGGGGCCCCTCATCTGCGAAGACAGCTGGGATGAAAATTATCCTTTCAAGCCCATGAGCTACTTAGGGAAAATGTACGACATCGACATGTTCGTCAATATCTCCAATTCCCCCTTCACGCTCGGCAAGACCCAGCGCCGGCACCGCCTTTTCGGCCAGGCCATCGAAAAGATCCACTGCCCGGCGGTTTACGTCAACTGCACAGGCATCCAGAACAACGGCAAGAATATCTACACTTTCGACGGGGCCAGCAGTACGTACCAGAAATCCGGCGCCCAGCACGTCGAATGCACGCCTTTCAAAGAAGAAATGGCCATCGTCGACTTCGATGAAACACAGCAGGTCTTCGTCTCGCCGTCGCACCTGCAGCCGCCCAAATCGCAGACCGAAGACATCTATGCCAGCCTGCACTACGGCCTTAAATCCTTCATGGATGCTATCGGCGTCCACAAAGTGGTCATCGGCGTCTCCGGCGGCATCGACTCGGCCGTCAACGCCGCCCTCTACGCAACGGTCCTGCCGCCGGAAAACATTCTCCTCGTCAACATGCCGAGCTGCTACAACTCGGATATGACAAAGAGCCTGGCCAAAGAGCTGGCCGACAACATCGGCTGCCTCTATACGGTCGTCCCCGTCCAGGACAGCCTGGAACTGACGCGCAGTCAGTTCGGCAAAGCCCAGCTCAGTCAAAAGGGAGAAGATAAAGGCCAGCTCGAACTGACGAGTTTCATCGAAGAAAACATCCAGGCCCGTGATCGTTCGAGCCGCATCCTGGCTGCTGCAGCCGCGGCTTTCGGCGGCGTCTTCACGTGCAATGCCAACAAGGCAGAACTCTCCGTCGGCTACGCCACGCTCTACGGCGACAGCGCCGGCTACCTGGCCGCGACAGCCGACCTCTGGAAGCATCAGGTCTACGACCTGGCACGCTATCTCAACGAAAAAGTCTTCCAGCGCGAAGTCGTGCCCCAGGGCAGCATCGATATCGTGCCCAGTGCGGAACTGTCGGACAAACAGGATATCACCAAAGGTCAGGGCGACCCGATCATCTACCCCTACCACGACTACCTCTTCGCGGCCTTCGTCGAACGCTGGCAGCGGGCCACGCCGGAATCGATCCTCGAATGGTACATCAACGGCACGCTGGAAAAGAACATCGGCTGCCAAGTCGACGTGCACCAGCTTTTCCCGACGGCCAAGGCCTTCATCGACGATCTGGAACGCTGGTGGCGTCTCATCGCCGGTTTCGCCGTCGCCAAACGCATCCAGAGCCCGCCTATCCTCTCCCTCAGCCGCCGCCCCTTCGGCAACGACCTGCGGGAAGCCCAGCTGCCGCCGTATTACACGACGCGCTATTTAGAAATGAAAAAACGCCTTTTGGCAAATGAAGCGTAAAAAAACGCCTGCTGTTTCTGCAGCAGGCGTTTTTTCGTGGTTCGTTTGGCGTTTGCCGTGGTTCGAAAGATTCACCCAAATCCAAAGAATAAGGCTGTACACAGGATTCGCACGGGCCGCCGATTAGGGC
>ERZ779697.503-NODE-503-length-19171-cov-5.21532_pt1 | contig 19171 bp, 20 predicted proteins | sample MGYA00511881_ERZ779697 | MGnify/ENA primary metagenome ERZ779697 (study PRJEB29588, sample SAMEA2148105) | human gut metagenome | biome: human gut; feature: human-associated habitat; material: faeces | place: Denmark | collected 2008/2010 ... | reverse complement strand
TGTGACCAGGGCTTCTGCCGTCGCCGCCGTATCGCCGAGAGTAATCAGGGCCAGGACGTGATTGCCGGCGACGAGTTCCACTTCAATGCCTTCGCGGCGCAGTTCCCGTTCGGCAGTCACGCCGTCCAGGCCGAGGCCGGAAAAGTCGATGGTGATTTTCGTTTCATCGAAGCCGCAGACCGTATGGCCGTCGATGATGTCCCGGCCAAAGACGGTGATGCCCAGGATCTGATTCAATTCTTTCCGTACCTGGCGGGCCAGGTTCAAGGCGCGGCCGATGATCTCCCGTCCTTCCAAAGCCAGCTGCTGGCGCGCGCTATCGAGAGAGGCCAGGAACCAGTAGTGCGGGCTCGTCGACTGGACGATGTTCATCGAGGCCGCCACGCGTTCCGTCAGCGGGAAGTCCCTGCGGCAGTGGAGCATCGACGTCTGCGTCAGGGAGCCTGCCAGTTTATGTGTGCTCTGGGCGACGCAGTCAACGCCGCAGGCTAACGCTTCTGCCGGCAGATCCGGATGGAAGCCGAAGTGAGCCCCGTGGGCTTCGTCGACGAGGACGTAGAGGCCTTTCTCATGGGCGTAGGCCGTGAGGGCCTGTAAATTGCCGGCAATGCCGTCGTACGTAGGATACGTAAAGAGTACGGCCTTTGCCGCAGGATGTGCTGCGACGGCCGCCTTCAGGCTCTCCAGATCCGGTCCGAGCGATACCTGACGCGCCGCATCAAAGCGGCTTTCCATGTAGACCGGCACGGCACCGCTGAGGACGAGGCCGTTGATGACGCTCTTATGGGCTTCGCGGGGAATGACGATTTCGTCACCGTCTGCGCAGACGGCGAGGATCATCGCTTCGATGCAGGCCGTCGTGCCGTTGATGGAAAAGAAAGTCCGGCCCGCGCCGTAGAGATCGGCGGCCAGGTCCATGGCTTCTTTCAAGGGTCCCTCGGGCTGGAACAAGTCATCCAGGGCATACATGACGCCCAGGTCGCGGCGCAGGGCGTCGCCGAAGAGGCGGCGCTGGTAGTCCGAAATGCCCTGGCCCAGTTTATGGCCCGGCGTATGGTAGGCCTTCATATGCTGAGCGCAGTACGCTTCCAAAGCTTCCACGAAGGGCGCCCGCTGCTGTTTCGTCATATCCATGGTGCACCTCATATGGCCGCCAGGAAGGCGCACAGCAGTTCATGGCTCTTTTCATAAGAGAACTGCTTCATCTGCTTCAAGGAACGCTGCAGCGAGCCGTGCAGGCGATATGACGGCAGTTCCTGTGGCGTCACCCAGCAGTAGGCCAGGTGTTCATCCGATAAGGTCACGTCTTCGGTGTCGGCCAAAGCCGTGAAGATGACGCCGTTCAGGAATTGGCCGTCCTTTTTCTGGTAGCTCCAGATTCCCGCCGGCGCTTCCAACTGAATGGAAAGACCCGTTTCTTCCCGAACTTCCCGGCGCAGACCGGCTTCGAAATCCTCCGTGAAGCGCAGGCCGCCGCCGGGAAATTCCCAGTGGTGCAGCTCTTCGGCATCGTTTTTCTGCAGGATCAGCAGTTTTCCCTGATGAAAAATCATGGCCTTTACACTCAGTCCCATCAATACATTCGCTTCTTGTGCCATACCCTCTATCTCCTATCTCGATAATCCCATAATATTGAAATATATATTAGAGTTAATTATATCATAGTTTGTAGTTTTTAGCAGGGACAGAATCCGTTTCATCTGTCTCATTTACATTACTTCTTTACCGGGTTAAAATGATAGTACAGTTTATTTTTAGGAGGTTTTTCTTATGGCTACTAAACGCGTTCTTGCAATTCATGATATGTGCTCTTTTGGGCGCTGCTCGTTGACGGCGGCGCTGCCGGTCATTTCGGCCATGGGCTTCCAAGTCTGCCCTTTCCCGACGGCCATCTTCAGCAACAACCTGACTTACGGCGACTACACCTTCTCTGATTTCACGCCGCATATGACGGAATTCATGGACAAATGGCAGAAACTGGGCTACACGTACGACGCTATCTACAGCGGCTTCTTAGCCGATGCCGGCCAGATTGCCGTCGTCCTCGACGCCATTGACCGCTTCGCCCAAAAGGACGGCCTCGTCGTCGTCGATCCGGCCATGGCCGATGACGGTCATCTCTACCCGGTCTTCAAACCCGATATCGTCCCGGAAATGCGCAAACTCATCGCCAAAGCCACGGTCATTACGCCGAACTACACCGAAGCCGGCCTCCTCGCCGACCGCCCCTACAGCGAAGACATGCCGACGACAACGGAAATGCTCGAACTCTGCCAGAAGTTAGCCTCCATGGGGCCGCAGCAAATCGTCATCACCAGCGTCCCCTCGCCGAACGATACGATTAAAGTCGTCAGCTACGACGCCCGTACGGCTTCCTTCGATGAATGCAGCATCGACCGCATCCCCTTCAGCACCTGCGGCACAGGCGACCTCTTCACGAGCGTCCTCACGGGCTCTCTCCTCCAGGGCAAAGACTTGCACCACAGTGTCCAAAAGGCCTCGAAATTCCTGAGCTACGCCATCAACTACACCTATAAAGACGGCAGCGACTACCGTGAAGGCGTCCAGGTAGAACCGTGCCTTAAGGAATTACTAAAAGATTGATTGTTAACTCTATATAAAATCATGTGCAGTTGACCGTAAAAGTACTTTTTGCTATGATAAAGAAAATATCAATAGTAAGGAGTGCTTTTCTCATGTCTGATTCAAAAGAAAAGACGATGCGCCTGACGCGCATCGCCTTATTGATTGCCTTGAATTGTATTTCTGCGTACCTGATCATTCCCCTGCCCTTCTCGCTCTCACCGATTGCCTTGCAGACGCTGATCGTCAACCTCGTCGCCTTCCTCCTGCCGCCGAAGGATGCGGCCGTCACCATGCTGGCCTACATCGGCATCGGCATCATCGGCGTGCCTGTCTTTACAGGCGGTACGTCCGGCCCGGGGAAGATGCTCGGCCCGACGGGCGGCTACATCTGGGCCTACGTGGCAGCGGTCTACCTCATGTCCCTCTGCAAGGGGAAGGAATACAGCTTCAAGCGCTACGCACTCGTCGCCGTCTGCATCGGCATCCCCGTCATCTACCTCGGCGGCGTCCTGCAGCTGAAAGGCATCACGGCCATGCCCTGGAGCGCCGTCTTCATGAGCGGCGTCGTCCCCTTCATCCCCCTGGACATCGTCAAGAGCATCCTCGCCGCAGCCCTGGCGCGGCCGTTGGTGAGAGTTTGTAGTAATCGATGAACGGCCTACGATGAACAATCAACGTCGGCGGTCCCGCCGGGACGTGCCGTAGATGCGCTGTTTGTCGCGGTACATGTTGTAATCGGCTTCGGAAAGGACTTCGTCGAGGTTTTCGATGGGCGCCTGGCGCACGATATAGCCTAAGGCGATGCTGACGCCGCTGCTGCGGTAGCGTGTCCGCAGGTCCTGGAGCAGTCGCTTCGTCTGCTTTTCATTGACGTCGGGCATGACGACCAGGAATTCGTCGCCGCCCATGCGGAAGACGTGCCGCTTCCCGACGGCGGAGTTCATGATTTCGACGGCTTTGCAGAGCAGCTTGTCTCCTTCTTCATGGCCCCGGTCATCATTGACTTTCTTGAGACCGTTGAGGTCGCCGTAGATGAAGGCTGCTGACGTCCCGGCCGGAAGTCCTTTAACATATTCTGTAAAGCCGCGGCGGTTGCCGGCGCCGGTCAACTGGTCCGTCGTGCTCATCAGGGCCAGAGAGCGGAAGGTGTCGCGGTTGCGCAGCATGGCGGCCAGGAAGAGGGTCAGCGTCGAGAGGAGGAGACCTGCCGATTTAAAAGCCAGGGCCGAGGGATTGATGACGTCCGTAAAGCCCAGGGATTTGCCGGACTGAACCAGATGCCCTACAACCAGACGGTGTACGTTGGGAAGATAGGGCTGGAAATGATGAGCTCTGGCAAAAGCCGGTGCGTCTTCGATAATCGCCATCTGCTGGGCATCAAAAGCGGCATAAAGCGGACGCAGTGTGTCCAGAGGAATATGCTGACAGTGCACTGCCGCTGACTCCAGCCCCTCTTTGTGCCATTCATAGGTCGCACTGACGGTGCTGCCTTTTTCTTCAAAAATGAGGACCCGTTCAGCCTGCAGGCTGTGCCCGATATGGGCCAGCATCTTCTGCAGCCCCTGTTCCGGGTCTTTTTCGCGCATGCCGATGGCGATGACATCGTTGGCCATGACTTCCCGGAAGATGACGTGGTTTTCCGACAAGTCGCGGCCGATGTACTGATTAAGGTCCGTCGCCAGGGTAAAGCGGTAATCCTTCCCCTGCCAGGAGGAGGCCGCGGAAATTGAGTAGCGACGTTTCTCCATCGATGACGTTGAGCTTTTGCAGCTGTTCCTTCTGGGCGGAGATGCGTTCAGAATCGTCAAAATAGCCGACAAGGCCGATGATATGCCGGCCGCGGTAGATGGGGAACTTCGTGGCTACGATATGGCGCGGCCTGCTGTCGATTCCCAAATGGTTTCACAAGTACCCAGGAGGACACGGAGCTCTCCCTTTTCGCGGCTGGGGATGGGCACGAAAAGATGTGTTCTTCCAGGCGCGACTCAAAGCCCCCTTCAAACTGGCTGCAGAAGATGTGGCAGTCTTCATAGCTCATGGGCTGGCCGAAATAATAGCCCTGGATCTTTTCACAGCCTATGGCCTTCAGGAAATCGACTTGTTCCTTCGTTTCTGCCCCTTCGGCCAGGGTATGGTATCCAGAAAAGCAAAACCATCTTCAATAGGCTTTTCAAAATGCAGAGAAATCGAATCCATTCCATCCTGATTAGTTTTGATATCATCAAATACCAATGTTATATTTTCAATTTCAGTATAAAAGTGTTTCATCTGCCTTCCCGCCTATCTCACTTTTTTCTATCGCATCAGATTCTGTCTATTCCTGCAAGTAAGCAAAAGCATTGGCCAAGGCCCGGTTGAGAAGCTTTGAAAATCCTTCTTTCATTTTTTCAGGCGTTACGCCACGCATCAGGCCGCCCAAAGTCATCAAACTTGACACTCATTTAGCTAAACAGCATCATTTGAGTATTACTGACCAGTATCCTTTGCGATGTGTTCCCATGCGTTTTAGGAAGCCTTTTTCCTGCAGCTTCTTTGTATGATATTTTATAGTACCCATGGACAGCGACGTGGCCATCGCAATTTCCGATTGCGTGCTGTCTGGCTTTTTTTTGATATATGCTAAAATAGCTTCTTCCTTATCATTTAATTTTACAGGTAGATCCGTTTCAGTTTGGTCAGTGTTTTTAGTTTGGTTAGCGGTTTGGTCAGTAGTTTGGTCAGTTTTTGCGGTTTGGTCAGTAGTTTGGTCAGTTTTTCGATACAAGTTAACACGCAAATCACCATCAAAGTCAAGAATTTCCGGTTCCCTCAGCCCATAATCACGGCAATCCCGCAAAATACGCGGAAAGCCACTGCCCCACTTTTCAATCAGATTCATGTAAGCAAAAGCATTGGCCAAGGCCCGGTTGCGAATCTTTGAAAATCCTTCTTTCATTTTTTCAGGCGTTACGCCGCGCATCAGGCCGCCCGGAGAAGTAACTTCCAGTCGATCTGAAAAAAGAGCAATCTGAATGGATCCCGGCTCCAAATAATTACGATGTACAAGTGCATTGGCAATTAATTCACGGATACTGTCCGGAGGCAGTTCATAAATATCCTGTCGATAGACTCCCTGAAATCTAGCACCCATGTTGATTTTTTCAAGCACGTACTGATATGCTTTTTCCACTTGTTCCTGAATCGGTGCATCAATTTCCCGTTTATCGATAAAAACGGCTCTATCTTCCGTTTTAAACACAGCACATTGAACAACTGGAGGATACCCAGCCTGATGTGTCAGCATCGCATATGCATAGGTTGGTATAAGCTGGCCTTTATGTTCAAGCAAAACGCCCCACGAAATAAGCTGATTGACTGTCAACTCTTTGATTTCTTGACGCTGGAAATCTGATGCTGCATTTTTTTTAGCCGTTTCTCTCATCGAATGGCATAATGCTGCCACATCAGACTGCTTCACTTTCAGATTTGGAATCGGTTGTTGGTCGAAAAATTTATTTTTCCCTTCTAAAAGTAATTCCTGCAGCATCGCCTGATCCGCAGGACGCGTTGTTCCAGCCGTCCGGATATAGGTTCCTTTCACAAGCCCCTTCTTTTTGATATAATACGGGCGCTGCATTCCTGGCGCAATCTCCAAAATGATAAGCGATTTCCCCTTTACTTCCTGAACAAAAAGATCCGGAATAATCATCGGCGCACAGCTATCCGTAACCGCATTAGTAATAGCATCCATCAGTCGAAAAAGGTCGCTCTGGGGAATACCAACAACCTGCATCGTTCCGTCTTCAATACCAAATACAATCCGCCCGCCATCTCCATTAGCAAAGGCAACAACAGATTTCATATATTTCTGGCTGTCTTCCGGAACCATTTCCTTATATTCTACGTTTTTAGACTCCCCTTGAAGCAATGAATCTTTTTCCATCCCTCTTGCCGCCTCCTCTCAGACTCATTGTAGCAGATTATAAAATTTCCGACAATAAAGCAAGGCCCCCGTACCGCTAGTGCAGGGGGCTTGTCACATAGACACTCATATTATTTTTACCAAAGATAACTATTTTGAAAACAATCCATACAAAGTGATGCAATCGTGTGCCTATGCTTCTACGATAAATTTTTCGCCCTGGGAATATTTTTTCAAACTCTATATTCATAACAACTATCTCTTGCAGGGCATTGCTTATCACCAACAGGGGTTCCATCAGAACTTGATATTTGCCTCATTAGGGAGTGTAAAATAGTTTGTGTAAACCGGTTATTGAACAAATCTAATTTATCCCCTATAATTTGGTAATCAAACATTAAGGATTGGAAACCTCTTGCCAAGGATTCGAATTTTCTGAGGCTTTTGCATAAGCCGATAAAACAGTGGAGTGACAAATCATTCTATGAATTGATAGACAAAATACTTTTTTTAAAACTATGCTAAAAATTTCAAAAATCAGGCTATGCACAGAATTCGCGCGGGACGCCCACACGGCGTCCCCTACAGCACAAGACCTTCGGCCGTGAATTATTTGATATTACCTATATGAGATTTTTAACAATTCACGTGGCGCAGCCCGTTCGTAAGGGCGTCCCTAATCGGACGCCCGCTATGCGCCGCAGGGGCTACCCGAGGCGTCATTGTCAATTTGAGTCTGTTGCAGCACAGCTGCATCTGAGTCCGAGCAAGCCTATTCTTGCCGCAAGTGCTGATAGATTTCGTCTGCGAAGATGCCCAGGACTTCTTTTTTTAGTTCTTCGTTGTCGAGGAGCAGGGTAAAGAAGTCCTGATTCTGGTCGAGGCCTTCGATTAAAGCGTCGTCGATGTTGTTGTCGTAGTTCTTGCCTGTGCGGGAGTTGATTTCTGCGATGATTTGGGAGAGGCGTTCTTCTTTGGCCGGCGCCAGGGAAACCGTGTCGGCTGTCGGCAGTTTGACGACGGGCTGGGCCGTAAGATCTGAGACTTTGTATTCCTTCGTCTTTTCCTGTACGAAATTCGTGGCCTTGATCTTGCCGTCGTCGAAAATATCGTCGCAGCCTTCGGAAAGCAGAATATTGACCATCAGCTTGATGATGTCCCGACCCGTGTAATGATCGCCAGCTTCGGCATTTTCAGAAAAACGGCGGATAATGGTCATAGGAATAATGACTTCCTTGTATTTATCGCTCTGATAGGTTCCGCGCAGTTTATTGGCAATGGACCAAATCATACTCGTTTCTTTCGATACATCCACAGGGGAATCGTCCCACATGGCATCAATCATCTGACGTTCAGATATTCCGTTATCGCTCCATTCTCACGCAGTTATGCGTTGATAGTTAAAGTTTAGTATATCAAAAAATCGGGCTCAAAAGGATACTGCGCATCCTGAAAGGCTGGATTCTATTACAACCGTGTGCCATCAGTCATAAAATTTGGCCATACACAGGATTCACGCGGGACGCCGATTAGGGCGTCCCCTACACCGGCCGTGAATTATTTTGATAGTCGCCCCTATTAGGGGAGGCTTACGCGGCACAGTCGCATCTGAATTCAAATTTATAAAAAAAAGCTGCCGCACGATTGTGCAGCAGCTTTTGTAATTTCACGAATGAAATTATTTGAGTTCGACAGTAGCGCCAGCTTCTTCGAGTTTAGCTTTGAGAGCTTCAGCGTCAGCTTTAGCAACGCCTTCTTTAACAGCTTTCGGAGCGCCGTCAACGAGAGCTTTAGCGTCTTTCAAGCCGAGGCCCGTAACTTCACGGACAACTTTGATAACAGCGATTTTTTTGTCGCCAGCAGCTTTGAGGATAACATCGAATTCGGATTTTTCTTCAGCAGCAGCAGCGCCAGCAGCCGGAGCAGCAGCAACTGCAACCGGAGCAGCAGCGGAAACGCCGAATTTGTCTTCCATAGCTTTTACGAGTTCGGAAAGTTCGAGAACGGTCATATTTTCAATGGCTTCCATGATTTCTTCTTTAGTCATTTTGAAATACCTCCATAGTATCAAATTTAGTTTAGTTTTTTAAGTTATGTAAGCTAAATTAAGCAGTTTCCTGTTCTGCTTTTTTAGCACGTACAGCGTCAAGCACATAAACCATGTTGCGGATATTGCCCTGGAGTACGTTGACCAGGCCAGAGATAGGAGCCTGCATGCTGCCAACCAATTTTGCGAGGAGTTCTTCGCGGCTCGGCAAGCTTGCGAGAGCGTCAACAGCTGCAACATCGATGACCTGACCGTCAGCGAGACCTGCTTTAACAGTCAGCGCTTCCGTCTTTGTTTCTTTGATGAATTCTTTGAGGATCTTAGCCGGAGCTACAGCGTCTTCTGTGGAGAAAGCGAGAGCCGTCGGGCCTTCAAGAATGGCATCCAATGCGTTATAGCCGAGTTCGTCAGCAGCGATACGAGTCAAAGTGTTTTTGATGACTTTGTATTCGACACCGCCTTCACGGAACTTACGGCGAAGTTTCGTAGCGTCAGCAACGGTGAGGCCGGAGAAACCAACGAAAACAGCGCCCTGAGCGGACTGCAGTTTTTCTTTCATTTCTTCAACGACAGCGGCTTTAGCCGGAGAAACGGGATGATTTGCATATGTGGACATGAGTTCGATACACCTCCTTGAACTGGGATTTATATCGTCTTAGCAATCAAAAACGGCCTCATGGGCAAACCACGAGGCCGAACTAGTCAAAGTCAGATATCTGCTAGTTTCATAGCCTCAGATGGCGGACATACGTCCATTATACATACCTTCAGTCTACAGCTAAGAGAGATATTAATTTTCTTCTTTCTTTGCAGCACCTTTGATGCTGTACTGGTTGATGTGGATGCCAGGGCCCATCGTGGAGCTAACCGTGATGGATTTGATGTACTGGCCTTTTGCACCCGACGGTTTTACTTTGATGAGTGTATCAACCAAAGCAGTCAGGTTATCAACCAATTTATCTGCGTCGAAAGATTTTTTGCCGATAAGAGAATGAATGTTGCCGGCTTTATCCGTGCGGTATTCAACTTTACCAGCTTTGCTTTCGGTAACAGCTTTTGTAACGTCCATCGTGACAGTACCAACCTTCGGGTTAGGCATGAGGCCTTTAGGACCGAGGATTTTACCGAGACGACCAACTTTACCCATCATGTTCGGAGTAGCGATTGCTACGTCGAAGTCGAGCCAGCCACCTTTGATCTTTTCTACGAGATCATCAGCACCGACATAGTCAGCGCCGGCAGCCAAAGCTTCTTTTTCTTTATCGCCCTGAGCAAATACGAGGACGGTCTTGGATTTACCAGTGCCATGGGGCAGTACCAAGGCGCCGCGGACCTGCTGGTCGGCGTATTTCGGATCTACGTTAAGGTTTACGGCCAATTCAACAGATTCGTCGAATTTGGCAGTATCCATCTTTTTCAAGATGTCAATTGCTTCAGCAGCGTCGTACTGTTTCTGTTTGTCGAACAGTTTTGCAGCTTCAGCATATTTCTTGCCTACTTTTGCCATGTTTCTTCCTCCTTATGTGGTTTAGCGGGTTACCCCTTCCACGGGCAGCGGAATCATCGATTAGTCGACGATGTCGATACCCATGCTGCGAGCTGTGCCTTCAATCATTTTCATAGCAGCTTCAACGTCGTTAGCGTTGAGGTCCGGCATTTTCGTCGTTGCGATTTCGCGGACTTTATCGCGGCTCAACTTAGCTACTTTGTTTTTGTTCGGTTCGCCCGAAGCTTTTTCCAAACCTGCTGCTTTCTTCAAGAGAACGGCAGCCGGCGGTGTTTTCGTAATGAAAGTGAAGGAACGGTCTTCATAGACTGTAATTTCGACAGGGATGATGAAGCCAGCCTGTTTAGCTGTACGTTCGTTGAATTCCTTGACGAAAGCCATGATGTTGACACCAGCCTGGCCTAATGCAGGGCCAATCGGAGGCGCCGGAGTTGCTTTACCAGCTTCACACTGGAGTTTTACCATTCTTGCTACTTTTTTTGCCATGGTGAGTTACACCTCCTTACATTACAAGATGTGGTCAAACGAATCATTCGATTCTCCCACTCGCGGCAAGTCGCCGCATTTAGAAGTATTTATTCCAGACCCTTCTCGATTTGAGAATAGTCGACTTCTACTGGAGTTTCTCGGCCAAACATATTGACAAGGCCTTTAATTGTCCCTTTTTCTTCATTGACTTCCGTAACGGTAGCCAGGCAGTTTTCAAAAGGACCTTCGGTAATGCGCACTTCTTCGCCAACTTCGACAGAGATATGCGTTTTCGGTTCGCTTTCTATCCCCTGAGTCTTCAGAATCTTTTCGACTTCTTTCGGTTCCAGCGGGATAGGCTTGGTCGCCGAGCCGACAAAACCGGTGACACCCGGCGTGTTGCGGACGACGTACCAGGAACGGTCATTGACTTCCATTTCGATGAGAACGTAGCCAGGGAAGATTTTCCGTTTGACTGTGCGTTTCTTACCGTCTTTGACGTCAATTTCATCTTCCATTGGAATGAGGATACGGTTAATGACGTTTTCCAACCCCATGGATTTGACTTTTTGTTCCAGCGTTTGCATTACTTTATTTTCATAACCGGAATACGTATGGATGACATACCATTTCATATCTGCTTCCATTTAAGCGCAAGCCTCCTATCCGACAATAAGCTGGATTACTCTGAACAGCTGTGAAAAGACTTCGTCAGCTATACCAATGATTACCATTACGATGATCGTGGCGACAATGACCATGACCGTGTAATTAATCAATTCCTTCTTCGTCGGCCAGATGACTTTTTTCATTTCTACCTTTACGCCAGATAAAAATGATTTGCCCGGGTTCTTTTTCTTGTTCTTATTCTTTTGTGCTGCTTTTTTAGCTGAAAGTGCCATATAACCTCTCACATCCAAATAAGATTAGCACAATCTTATTCAATCAATTATTTCGTTTCTTTGTGTAATGTTTCTTTTTTGCAGAACGGGCAGTATTTTTTCAGTTCCAAACGATCCGGATTGTTTTTCTTGTTTTTGTTCGTCCGGTAGTTACGCTGTTTGCATTCTGTGCATGCCAAAGTGATAGCTGTACGCATTCCTTACACCTCTCTTAAAAATAGTCACAAGCCTAGTGTTACGCAAGACTGCCTTTATAATGTATCACAACAGTCCCCTCTAAGTCAAGGAAAATTTTCTGTAACTTAAAAAAGCCAGGCGTTTGTGTGCGCCTAACTTTTTGTATCATATCATGTTTTACGGATAATGTCAAGAGTGCATTAAGATTGTTTGATGTTGCGGGTTTGATGTTTGATGTAGAAGGTTTTAATTTTACCTCCTGCTCCTGCCACATCAAACTTCAAACATCAAACTAAGGCCGCAAAGGCCTCCAGATACGTGTCGAGTATCCGCTGTACCTGAATTCCTACTTCATCCCGGCTGCCGCGGCGGTCTTTCAGCATGGCGAGCCAGCAGTCTTCGTCGATGTAGAGGTAATTCTCGTAGGCTTCGGCAATGAGTTCCTTGGCCGAGCCCATGGCGGCCATGCCTTTGCCTTCGCGCTTGAGATGATCCCGCAGGATATCCAGGGCCAGGTCGAACTGTTCCTGGAAGAGATGGATGATGCCGTGGCAGATGAAGGGATTGGAAAGGTCCTGTTCTTTTGCCTGCTGTAAAAGTTGTAGATGTGTCTGATAGTCCATGTGTGCCTCCCTGTCGGCGTTTTAAACGTGATTCACATAAGCAATATGCGCTGTTCGCGGTTCGTTCGTCGTGTTCGATCATCGTTGGTCGAAGTTTTTTTACAAATTTGCGATGAACGATGCGCAAAGAGGATCCGTGCAGAATGACACCAATCCTGTTCCTGTATTATACCATATAGAAAAGAAGCAGCCCTGCTGTCAGGAGGAGACAGGGCTGCTTCGTCGATAAAATGGTTTGGGAATTTAGCCGGAGATTTTCTGTTGTGCTGCGCAGGTTTCTTCCAGGACCTGTTTGCCCGCAATGCCGGGCTGGGTCATTTCCTGCGGCGAAAGGATGATGTCGATCTGTTCTTTCGTCAAATAGCCGTGTTCCAAGATGATATCGCGGATTGGGCGGCCCGTAGCATAGGCTTCTTTGGCCAACATGGACGAGCGTTCATAGCCGATGTGCGGCAAAAGGGCCGTGACGATACCGACGCTGTGGTCGACCCATGCCTGGCAGGCTTCTTTGTTGGCTTTGACGCCTTTGAGCAGGTATTTGACGAAGGAATGGACAGCGTTGGTCAGATACTGCATGGAATGGAAGAGATTGAAAGCCATGACCGGTTCCATGACGTTCAGTTCGAACTGGCCGTTTTCGACGCCCAGGCTGATGGCCATGTCGTTACCGATGATCTGGTAGCATGTCTGATCCAAGACTTCGGCCATGACGGGGTTGACCTTGCCCGGCATGATGGAAGAACCGGGCTGACGAGCGGGCAGCTTCAGTTCGTTGAGTCCGCAGCGCGGACCGGAAGCCATGAGGCGGAAGTCATTGGCCATCTTGATGAGCATCAGGGCCGTAGCTTTCATGTTGCCCGAAACTTCGGCGAAGATATCCGTATTGTTCGTCATATCGATGAGGTTGCGGGCCGTCACGAAAATGTCACCGGTCAAAAGGGACAGTTCTTTAGCGACGGCTTTGATGTAGGCCGGTTCTGCATTGAGGCCTGTGCCGACAGCCGTGCCGCCCATGTTGATGACGTGGACGCCTTCGAGAGAGCGGTCGATGCGTTTGCGGCCGCGGGCGACAGCGGAGGCATAAGAGCCCATTTCCTGACCGAGCGTAATAGGAACGGCATCCTGCAGGTGCGTACGGCCCATCTTGATGACATCTTTGAATTCATCGGCCTTGACGTCCAGTTCCGCTTCCAGTTCCTTCAGAGCGGCACTCAACTTCTTGCCTTTCATGCTCAGGCAGACCTTGATGCTCGTCGGGAAGACGTCGTTCGTCGACTGGGCCATGTTGGCGTGGTTGTTCGGCGAGACGATGTCGTAACGGCCTTTTTCTTTGCCCATGATTTCTAAGGCGCGGTTGCAGAGGACTTCGTTCATGTTCATGTTGACGGAAGTACCGGCACCGCCCTGGATCGGATCAACAGGGAACTGGTCGAGCCACTGGCCGTCGATGATTTCACTGGCAGCCTGTACGAGGGCGCTGCCGATTTTCTTGTCAAGCCGTCCCGTTTCCATGTTGGCGAGAGCAGCTGCTTTTTTGACAATGGCCATAGCCTGGATGAAGTCCGGATCGAGATGTTCGCCTGTAATATGGAAGTTTTCCAGCGCCCGCATGGTCTGTACGCCGTAATAAACGTTATCCGGTACATTCATTTCCCCTAAAAAGTCATGTTCTGTTCTCATAATATCCTCCCCAATACCAAATCATTGCACTGATGCATTAAATATTTTGTATACAGTATGCAAGTAATAATTATAGCGATATTGTTGTAATTAAATTCATACCCCTCCGGCCTCCCCAGACCGTGACATACAAGAAAAGGCGCTGCTGAAATTGCTTTCAACAGCGCCTTTGCCGTACGTACTATGAATTTACTTATATCATAGTCCCTACTGCAGCAGATGTCAATATTTATTCTGCTGTTTTATTTTTAATTTAGACTTCTTACAGACTTACGCTTCTTCGATAGCGCCGGCAGGACAGTTGGCCATAGCTTCCTGAGCTGCGTCATTCGTAGCGTCCGTCGATTCAGCATAGGCTTCAGCCATGCCCGTATCATCGTTCATGCGGAAGACTTCCGGACAGGTTCCTACGCACATACCACAAGCGATGCAAGTATCATTAACTTTGTATTTCATAATGAGTCACTCCTTTGTCGGATGATGGATCCGAATACTTGGTTGAGTAAGTGTTCCTTACTGTGCCTATAGTATAGACCCATTCGGGCCGGAGTGTCGTTGTATTTGCAACAAATTTATGAAATTAGCGGTACGAGGCCTGATAAATGGCGACGCAGTCTTCTTCGCTCATGGGCATGCGGTCGGCCATGAAGAGGCCGGCCATGGCCGTCTTGGCATTGTGGGCCATCTTGTGGAATTCATCGGAGCTGATGCCGTAGTCGGACATCTTGAGGTTGTCGACGCCGCATTTTTCCTGCAGTTCCCGCAGGGCATCGAGGAAGTCTTCCGGTTTCGCCGCATCGGGTTTGCCCATATGGCGGGCCAGGATGATGAAGCGGTCGTCGCAGACGTGGATGTCGATCATGTGCGAGAAGTAGGCCAGGCTGATCATAATCAGGCCGGCGCCGTGCGGCAGGGCCTGATGATAGGCACTGAGGGCGTGTTCCAGGGAGTGTTCGCTCATATTCGAGCTGAGACACATTTCCAGGCCGCCCAGGTAGTTGCCGAAGGCTACGCGTTCGCGGGCTTTCATGTCGATGCCGTTCTGGACGGCTGTCGGCAGATAGGCGCTGATCTGGGAAATGGCTTCCAGGGCGACCATTTCGCTCATCAAGTTGGCTTTATTGGCCAGATAGCCTTCGATATTGTGGAACAAGGCGTCGAAGCCCTGATAGGCCGTGAATTTCGGCGGCACTGTGGCCATCAGTTCCGGGTCGATGATGGCCAGGACCGGGAAGAGGGACGGCCCTTTGACCGGCGTCTTTTCGTTCGTATCTTCGTTGGTAATGACGCCGCCGGCATCCGTTTCCGAGCCCGTCCCGGCCGTCGTCGTAATGGCTACGATGGGCAGGGGCTTGACGGCAATGGGCTTGCCTTTGCCCGTGCCCTGCGTGATGTAATCCCACAGATCACCGTCATTCGTCGCTACGACGGCAATCCCCTTGGCCGCATCGATGCAGCTGCCGCCGCCGAGAGCGACGAGGAAATCACAGCCATTTTCCCGGGCCATGGCACCGCCGCGCATGACCGTCGATTTCAGCGGGTTCGCTTCGACCTGATCGAAGAGGACCGTTTCTACGCCGGCCGCATGCAGTTCTTTTTCCGTCCGGTCCAGGTAGCCGTTGACTTTCGTCGACTTCCCATTGGAAATGACGAGCATGGCCTTCTTGCCGGGCAGGTCCTGTTCATGCAAATGGTTGAGCTGACCAGCACCAAATAACGCTTTTGTAGGGACAAACATCTGAAAAGACACGATGACACCACTCCTTGTCTGATACGAAAACAAGGCTGTGCAGAGAGAAAGAACCCCCTCTTGCGACAGCCCTGTCGGAAATATAAAATTTAATTTACGTGCCGATTATACTACAATATTTTATTATTATCAATTGTTTATTTTATTTTTTAATTATTTTTCGGTTGAAGCGAAATATCTGTTGCGGCATAGCCCGCATTGACGACCGCTTTCAAAAGGTCTTCGTCTTTGACGGAATCGTCGACGATGACTTCGGCTTCACCTCTCATCAGATTGACTTTCGCTTTCTTGACCCCTGGCACAGCTTCCAAGGCCTGCGTCGCATGGTTGACACAGTTCTGACAAACCATACCGGAAATAGAAACGTATTTTTTTGTCCCCGAAACATCATCATGATGGAAAAGATTGCTGAAAAACCCCATAAGTCATATCTCCCCTCTCTATTTCATTAAAATAAAAATAGTAATTCTCATCATCATTATTATAAGGTCTCTTAAAATGGATTTCAAGTGGGATACTGTATACATGATTCCATATTTATGAATTATATTGACGATGCTGTATGCATCATAGTACACTATAGTTGACGAAAAGTTTATTAAATTAAACTCTTTTGTTAATTTTATTAAAATTAAGGAAGTGATTATATGTCGTTTTTCCACACCAAATCCGTTGCCCAGCTCCATGCCGATTCTGAAAATTCAAACCTCAGCAAAGATTTAGGCGTCATGGACCTGACATTTCTTGGCGTTGGCGGCATCATCGGTGCCGGCATTTTCGTCTTGACAGGTATTGCAGCTGCCAAATACGCCGGTCCGGCTATTTCTATTTCTTTTGCCCTGGCAGGTCTCCTCTGTATCCTCGTCGGTCTCGCTTACAGTGAATTCGCCTCCATGATTCCTTCATCAGGCAGTGTCTATTCCTATACTTTTGCCTCCCTTGGCGAAGGCATGGCCTTTCTCACCGGCTGGTCCCTGCTCCTCGGCTACACGGTCACAGGCAGTGCCGTTGCCGTCGGCTTTTCCGGCTACCTGGCGGGCATCCTCAAATCGTACGGCTATATCATCCCGGAAGTTCTCTTAAAGACCCCGGCTGAAGGAGGCATCATCAATCTTCCGGCAGTCATCATCATCCTCCTGCTGGCCCTGGTCCTGATCCGCGGGACAGAACAGAGTGCTAAACTGAATACGGCCCTGGTCTTCATCACCCTGGCCGCCATCATCTCCTTCATCTGCATCGCCACACCTCATGTAGAAATGGCCAACTTCGAACCCTTCGCACCCTTCGGCGTCCAGGGTATCCTGAGCGGTACGGCCATCGTCTTCTTCTCGTACATGGGCTTCGACGCCGTCGCCACATCGGCTGAAGAATGTAAGAAACCGGAACGCAACCTGCCGATTGGCATCATTCTTTCTGTCTTCATCTGTATGTGCCTCTACGTCGCCATGGCCCTCTCTCTGACCGGTGCCATCAACTATACGGACCTGAATACGCCGGAACCGGTCGCCCATGCCCTGCGTATCCTCCACTGGCCGGGCGTGGCCAATCTCGTCGCCGTCGGCGCCATTGCCGGCATCACGACCGTCCTGCTCGTCCTGCTCTACGGCCAGGCCCGCATCTTCTTCGCCATGAGCCGCGACGGCATGGTCCCGGCGCGCGTCTGCAAGATCCACAAGCGCTACCACACGCCGTACATAGTCACCGTCATGGGCGGCATCTTCGTCTCGATCATCGCGGGCTTCGTCCCCATCGGCGTTATCGCCGAGATGGCCAACATCGGCACGCTCTCCGCGTTCCTGGTCGCGGCCATCGGCGTCCTCGTCCTGCGCATCACGAAGCCGGACGTGCCGCGCACCTTCCGCTGCCCGCTCGTCTGGCTCATCGCGCCGCTCGCCGTCCTGACCTGCGGCTACCTCATGTACCACTTGCCCTGGGAGACCTGGGTCCGCTTCATCGTCTGGTGCACCTTCGGCTGCCTCGTCTACTTCGGCTACAGCTACCAGCACAGCGCCCTCGCGCATCCGCACGACGACGAGGAATGAGTGCGGCGAAAATCACGCCGCGGGTACATTATGCTTTGACAAAAATTATGACCTGGTATAAAATTAAGGCTGTAACGAAGAAGAATTGTCCTGTGCTACAGGAGCATCTCTGCTCCTGAGGAAGGAATAGGGAATAGAATGTTTGTACATGAACTGATCTGCCAGGGGGAGCCTGATTCCCTCGCCATCGTCGATCACGAGCGCCGCATCACCTACCGCGAACTGCAGGAGCACGTCGCAGCCTGCCGCAACCGCCTCTACGCTGCCGGAGTCCGCGTCGGCGACCGCGTCAGCATCTTCTCCCGCAACAGTGCGGACTACATCTACGCCTACATGGCGATCGCCTCGCTCGGCGCCATCGCCGTGCCGATCAATTTCCAGCTCAGCAACCGCGAAATTGCCTACATCATCAAGGATTCCGGCTCGCGCCACATCCTGACGTACCAGCCGCTGAACCTCGTCGACGCGCTCTCCGCACTGCGCTGCGACATGCGCGTGACACAGCACGACATCCGCCAGATGGGCAAGATCGACGCGAGCATCCCGGCTGCGCCGTCCCTGCCGCCGACCTTCGATGAGCAGAACCCCTGCGTCATCATCTACACGTCCGGCACAACGGGCTCGCCGAAGGGCGCCGTCCTCTCGCACCGCAACCTCGTCACCAACGCCAGCCAGATGAGCATCATGCACTGCAAGGCCGAGCACCACGTGCTCTGCGTGCTGCCGATGTACCACTGCTTCGGCTGGACCTGTTCCGTGCTCTACCCGCTCTACTGCGGCGCCGAGATCGTCATCCTCGACTCCTTCACACCGAAAGAGACAATCAGCGTCATCCGCGAGGAGAAGATCAACGACCTCTACATCGTGCCGTCGATCTGCAGCCTGCTGACGAAGCTCGCGAGCAAGGAAGACATGGCCTCGCTGCGCCTCGTCGTCTCGGGCGGCACGACACTGCCGCTCAAGATCGAGCAGGACTTCATGAACAAGTTCGGCGTCGACATCTGCGAGGGCTACGGCCTTTCCGAGACGTCGCCGGTCGTCACGATGAATCCGCCCGAAAAGCCGAAAGTCGGCTCCTGCGGCCCCGTCGTGCCGGGCATCGCCTGGAAGCTCATCGACTCCGACGGCAATGAAGTCCCGAAGGGCGAGGCCGGCGAGCTCATCGTCAAGGGCGACAATATCATGCTCGGCTACTGGAACCTGCCCGACGCGACGAAGAACGCGCTGCGCGGCGGCTGGCTCCACACGGGCGATATGGGCTATGTGTCGGAGGATGATTTCCTCTACGTATTGGGGCGCTTCAAGAGCCTGCTGATCGCCAGCGACGGAGAGAAGTACAGCCCCGAAGGAATGGAGGAGGCGATCGTTGATAAATCGCCCTTCATCGACCAGATCATTATCTATAACAACCAAAGTCCCTTCACCGGGGCGATCGTCGTACCCAATCGCGACGCCCTGCGCCGCGAGCTCGACGCCCGCGATATCCCG
>ERZ779697.495-NODE-495-length-19372-cov-2.61832_pt1 | contig 19372 bp, 19 predicted proteins | sample MGYA00511881_ERZ779697 | MGnify/ENA primary metagenome ERZ779697 (study PRJEB29588, sample SAMEA2148105) | human gut metagenome | biome: human gut; feature: human-associated habitat; material: faeces | place: Denmark | collected 2008/2010 ... | reverse complement strand
ACAAAAAAATCTGCCGCGTAAGCGGCAGCTTTTTTTATTTCACTTTATTCTTCAGTGTCCCGATGGCGGGGATGGTGATTTCTACGGTGTCTCCGGAGTGAAGGAAGCGGGGCGGGTTGAAGCCGACGCCGACGCCGCTCGGTGTACCTGTGGCGATGATGTCGCCCGGGAAGAGGGTCGTGCCCTGAGAGATGGTGTGGATCAGTTCGGGGATGGTGAAGATGAATTCACCTGTTGAACCGTCCTGACGGACTTCGTTATTGACTTTCGTGATGATGTCGAACGTGTCCGGCGCGGCATCGCGCAGGAGAATATTCGGACCGATGGGGCAGAACGTATCGAGGCTCTTGCCGTGGAACCACTGGACGTGATTGGCCTGGAGGTCCCGGGCCGTGACGTCGTTGAGAATGGTGAAGCCGTAGACGTGGTCCATGGCTTCGGCGATGGTGATGTCCGAGCCTTCCTTGCCGATGACGACGGCCAGTTCACCTTCATAGTCGAGCTGGGACGTGACGTTCGTATGCGGGTCGATGAGATCGTCCGGACCGATGACGGCCGACGTGGCCTTGGTAAAGATGACTGGGTACTTCGGCGGCTTCGGCATGGCCGTCTTGTCGAATTCGGCGATGTGTTCCGTGTAGTTCTTGCCGATGCAGAAGATATTCCGTTCCATATGGGGGATAGGGGCCATGAGGCGGACTGTGTCGAGGGGCTTGGCTTTGACGGCGCCGGTCTTTTCATTCTGTTCCAGCGAATCGGCCAGGGCCAGGAGACCGTCGTTGCCCTGACGGATGAATTCCAGCATCGTTTCCGGCAGGGGTGTGAAAAAGGCTTCTTCCAGGGCGATGGCGCTGTAGACGCCTGTTTCTTCTTCGTTGAGGACGCCCCACTGGACGAAACCGAGGTCTTCAAAGGTAACCAGCTTTTTTATCATCATATGTTTCAACTCCTGTTCTATTTGGATATCTCATTATACCATGAATGGCAGGGCAATTATAGGCCTCTTTCCCGGTAGCCATTGTAGGCGTCCTTGTTTTATGCTAAAATAAAATATCATACATAAAGGGGAGAAACATCGATGGATAACGAAACGACCAAAAATTTTATTGAAACCATTATCGATGAAGACAACGAAAAAAATACATACGGCAAAAGAGTGCACACTCGTTTCCCGCCGGAACCGAACGGCTATCTCCACATCGGCCACGCCAAGTCGATTTGCCTCAATTTCGGCATTGCCAAGAAATACGGCGGACTGACGAATCTCCGCTTCGACGATACGAATCCGTCCAAGGAAAATACAGAATATGTCGAATCCATCAAGCGCGATGTCAAATGGCTCGGCTTCGACTGGGATGACCGCATGTTCTATGCATCCGACTATTTTGACAAACTCTACGAATACGCCAAGAAGCTGATCCGTCTGGGCAAAGCCTATGTCGATGATCTCTCGGGCGATGAAATCCGTGAATACCGCGGCACCTTCAACACGCCGGGCAAAGAAAGCCCGTACCGCAATCGCAGTGTCGAAGAAAACCTGCAGCTCTTCGAAGAAATGAAGGACGGCAAGTATGCAGACGGTGAAAAGGTCCTGCGCGCCAAAATCGACATGGCCAGCCCGAACCTCAACATGCGCGACCCGATCCTCTACCGTATCGTCCATGCGACACATCACCGTACTGGCGACAAATGGTGCATCTACCCGATGTACGACTTCGCCCATCCTGTTTCGGACGCCATCGAACGCATTACCCATTCCATCTGCACCTTGGAATTCGAAGCGCACCGTCCGCTCTACAACTGGGTCCTCGAAGACTGGGAAGACCCGGAAGGTCAGAAACCGCGGCAGATCGAATTTGCCCGCCTGAACATCACGAATACCATTACGAGCAAGCGCAAGCTGCGCCTCCTCGTCGAAAAGGGCATCGTCAGCGGCTGGGATGATCCCCGCATGCCGACCATTTCCGGCATCCGCCGCCGCGGCTACACGCCGGAATCAATCCGCGACTTCTGCGAACGCATCGGTGTTGCCAAAGCGGACAGCACGGTCGACGTTTCGCTCCTCGAATACTGCATCCGTGAAGATTTGAAGATGAAAGCGCCGCGCCTGATGACGGTCATCGACCCGATCAAGGTCGTCCTCACGAACTATCCTGACGGCAAGACGGAAACCATGACGGCTGACAATAACCAGGAAAATGAAGCCATGGGCACGCGTGAAATGACCTTCAGTAAGCACCTCTACATCGAACGGGGCGACTTCATGGAAGAACCGGTCAAGAAATTCTTCCGCCTCGCACCGGGCCGTGAAGTCCGCTTGAAATATGCCTATATCATCAAGTGCGAAGAAGTCATTAAGGATGATGACGGCAACATCGTCGAACTGCACTGCACGTATGACCCGGAAAGCAAGAGCGGCAGCGGTGCTAATGCCAACCGCAAGGTCAAGGGCACGCTCCACTGGGTCAACGCCGAAGATGCTGTCGATGTCGAAACGCGCGTCTATGATTATCTCCTCAAGAGCGACGGCAGCGAAGAAGAAGGGGAAAACAAGGATTTCCTCGACCAGATCAACCCGCACAGCCTCGACGTCTATCAGAGCAAGGCGGAAAAAGCCCTCGCTTCGTATCACGTCGGCGATAAGTTCCAGTTCCTGCGCCAGGGCTACTTCGTTATCGACCCGGATACGACGCCGGACCATCTCGTCGTCAACCGCATCGTCGGCCTCCGCGATACGTGGGCAAAGATGCAGAAAAAGAAAAATAAATAATTCTTTTATGAGAATTTGCTGAAAAATGGGGCGGCCTGCCTCGCGAAAGATTAGAATTTCGTGAGAACGGCGCCCCTTTCGTTTCTATCGTGTATAATGGAGGTAGGTTATGAAGACCCCGGGTTCACATAGTCTGTTCTTCTTTTTTATTTTCTTGATTGTCGGCGGCATCCTCGGCGGCATCGTTGGCGATGCCCTGTATGCCGTCCCGGCTTTGCGCGGGATCATGCCGGCCCTGACGCAGCACTATGAAATTCTGAATATTCAGAACATCCATCTGAATCTCTATCTCATGGAACTGCAGTTCGGCGTTCATTTGGCACCGAACCTGCTCAGCATCGTCGGCGTCGTCCTGGCAGCCGTTCTCTTTCGTCATCTTCAGTAAACAGGAGGGATTTCATGCTCATTTTAGCTTCTGGTTCACCGCGTCGCCGCGAACTGCTGACGCAGATTGGCGTTGCTTATATGGTCAATCCGAGTACGTATCACGAAGAATCACCTAAGAAAAAAGACCCGCAGAAATACGTCCAGGCCCAGGCCCTGGGGAAAGCCCGCGATGTAGCGGATAAATACCCGGGCCAGTGGGTCCTCGGTGCCGACACGATCGTCGCCGTCGACGGGGAAATACTGGGTAAGCCGAAGAACGAAAAAGCAGCGGCGGCCATGCTCCATGAGCTGTCGGGGAAGAAACATTCTGTCTATACAGGCATCGCCCTGATCAAAGACAAGAAGGAATATACGAAAGTCGTGGAAACGAAAGTCTGGTTCCGCCGCTTAAGCGAAAAGGAAATCAAAGCCTACGTCGCTTCCGGCGAACCGCTGGACAAAGCCGGCGCCTACGGCATCCAGGGCCGGGCCGCTGCCTTTGTCGATAAGATCAATGGCTCTTATACGAATGTCGTCGGCCTGCCCTTGTCCCAGGTATGCAAGCTTTTCCACAAGGCCAAGGTCGATGTATGAGTGCACCGCTCCCCAGTCTTGCTGTTTGTGAGAAACCGCGGGAAAAATTTCTCCGCCACGGCCCGTCAGCCGTGACGGATCAGGACCTGTTGGCGATCCTTCTCCGGACGGGTACGAAGGGACATTCCGTCCTCGACGTATCGCGGCAGGTCATCCGCTCGCTGCCCGGCGAGAATCTCTGCTATCTCGGCGATACAAGCGTCGCCGACCTCTGTGCCATTCCCGGCATCGGCACGGACAAAGCCGTTGCCGTTTGCGCCGCTGTCGAACTGGGCCGGCGTATTTCCCGGCAGCGCGTCAAGGAAGAAGCGCCGGATTTCAGTACGCCCCAGGCCATTGCCGGCTATGTCATGGAAGACCTGCGCTTTTTGCCGCAGGAACAATTCGGTGCCGTCTACTTGTCGACGAAGAATCAGCTCATTGCCTACCGGACCCTGACCATCGGCACGATCAACGCCAGTCTGGCCAAGTCGCGGGAAGTCTTCCGCTATGCCCTGCGCTACAACGCCGCTGCCGTCGTCCTGGTCCACAATCATCCTTCAGGCAATCCGGAGCCGAGTCACGAGGATATCGTCGTCACCCAGCGCATTGCCGATGCCGGCCAGATCATGGAGATCCCCGTCCTCGACCATATCATCATCGGCGACGGGACCTTCGTCAGCCTCTGCGAAAGAGGTTATATCTGAGGACAGATGTATCGAGACAAATGACAGGTCTTCATGCTATAATGGAGGTAAAATACCGGCTGCCTGTCAGGCGGTCTCTGAGGTGACTATCATGATTCTTTATTTTTCTGGAACGGGAAATTCATTATATGCAGCGAAAAAACTGGCAGAACTGACGGGGGATACGGCCGTGCCCATGACGGCTATCCGCGGTCAGTGCCGCCAGGACCGGATCATCGGTTTCGTCTTTCCCGTCTATTTTGGGGAGCTGCCGGATCCCGTACGGGACTTCATCGCGCAGGTCCAGTTCTGTAAGTCCACGTATTTCTACGGCATCGCCACCTGCGGCAGTTCGCCCGGAAGAGCCCTGCGGACGATGAATCATATTTTGCGGCGCCAGCACTGCACCTTGTCATACGGCGCGGTCCTGCCGATGATTGCCAACAGTACGATTGCTTCGCGGCGCCATATCCATTACGACGTAAACCGCCTGGACCATGCCGACGAAGTGATTTCTGAAGCGGCCTCCAAGATCCGCGGTCAGATTGAAGATAAAGCGGCCCTGCGCTCTTCTTTCTCGGCGGCGCTGATGAACATCGGCATGATCCGCCGTGCCGGCGAACGCTGGCTGACGCCATCTGTCGATGCCGACCGCTGCATGGCCTGCGGTCTCTGTGCCCGCATCTGTCCTGTGAGCAATATCATCTGTACGGCCAAAGGCGCTGTCATCGGTTCTCACTGCAGCTACTGCCTGGCCTGTGTCCACTGGTGTCCCTATCAGGCCGTCACAGTCCACGGCAAACAAGTCCTCGCCGAAGACCAGTACCACCATCCCGACGTCACTGCCGAAGACATGACACGGCGCTAGGGGGCGCGGGAAGGTTTCAATAAATAACGCCAGTACTGCAAACTGCAAACTAAAGAGGTTTGTCGATTTATCGACAGCCTCTTTTTTCTTGCTTTTTTTTGCTGTTTTCTGTAGTATAATAAAATGGAAAAACGATTTACCATCCGTATAGAGAGAAATGAGGGTATGCAATGGAAAAATTAGCCATCATCGACATGGGCTCCAACTCGATTCGCTTCGTCGTCATGCAGATTGCTGATAATAAGTCTTATTCTTTACAGTATCAGGAAAAGGAAACCATCCGCCTGGGCCACGGCCTGAGCCAGACCGGCGTCATCAGCGAAGAGGGGATAGAAAAGGCCATGACCTGCCTCCATGTCTACAAGCACATCATGGAAGTCATGGATATCAAGAAATGCTGTGCTGTCGCGACGGCAGCCGTCCGCAATGCCAGCAACGGTGAAGAATTTCTGAAGCGCATCAATGAAGAAACGGGAATCACGATGAGCGTCATTACAGGGGAACGGGAAGCGTACCTCGGCTATCTCGGCGTCATCAATACGATTGCTATGAAAGATTTTCTCATCTTCGACCTCGGCGGTGCCAGTGTGGAAATGACTTTGGTCCGCGACGGCGAAGCCGTCCATTCCCTGTCCGTCCCGATCGGTGCCGTCACGCTGACGGAAAAGTTCGGCACCCAGGGCAACCCTGATGAAGATGCCATCGCGAGTCTTACGAAGTTCGTCCGCAAGAAGCTCGGCGACGTCGACTGGATCCAGGATATCAACCTGCCCATCGTCGGCATCGGCGGCACAGCCCGCAACTTCGCCAAGATGGACCAGCGGGCGACGAATTACGAACTGCCGAAATTGCATAACTACATCATGTCTGTCGACCATTTTGATACTCTCTATTATGAAATCACGACGCGGTCCAGTGCGAACCGCAAGAAGATTCCCGGCCTCTCGAGCGAACGGTCGGATTTGATCGTCGCCGGCGCTGCCGTCATCAAGACCATCTTCGAGATGACGGGTAGCCCGGAAATGGTCGTCAGCGGCTGCGGCCTCCGCGAAGGCCTGTTCTATGAACACTATGCCGACTGCTGCCATCTGCCGTCGCCGCGTTTCTCGGATATCCTCGACTTCAGCGTCCGCAATTTCCTCGGCACGTTGAGCGGTGTCATCATCAATCAGGCTCACTACGACCAGGTCACGCGCATTGCCGTGAAGCTCTTCGATGAGCTCCAGCCCCTGCACGGCTACGGCCCGCGGCAGCGCCTGCTGCTGCAGACGGCGGCCCGCATGCACGATGTCGGCAAGATCATCAATTTCTATGACCATGCCCGCCATTCAGCGTTCATGATCGCCCATGCGCCGCTCTACGGCCTGACTCAGTTGGAACAGATCATCACGGGCTTCATCGCCGGTTTCCATCACGGCATCAGCCGCAAAATCGTGCGGGCTTACCGCTATGCCAATATGCCCAGCAGCGATGACTGGGTCATGATCCGCAAGCTGTCGACGATCCTGGCCCTGGCCGAAGCGTCGGACCTGACGTACGAACAGATTGTCACGGATATCGATGTGACGATGGCTGAAAATGTTGCCGTCATGATCCTGACGACGACGCCCGGTGCGACGTACAACGCAGCGGATTACGAAATGAAGCAGCTGAGCAAACAGTTCAAGAAGGAATTCGGCGCTTCCTTGCTCCTTGTATGGAAGTGATGTTTGAAGTTTGATGTTTGAAAAGGGATTGTGCATGACGGCAGAAGCTTTCGTGCGGCAATCCTTTTTTTTTACAAAAATTATACATACATGCCGTGACTTTCATGTATAATAGAAGGAGTATTAAAAAGACAAACAATATACAGTCAAGAAAAGTGGGGAAAGTAATGGAAAAACAAACCCGAAATGTTTTGGGTATCATCCATATCGGGACGGTCAATATGACCTTGAAAGTCATTGCCTACTCGTCGTTGGACGATATGGAGATCATCGAAAATGTATCCCGTGAAGTACGCTATGGGGAAAAGGCCTTCCAGCGCCATCATGTCAGCTTTCATTCGCTCAATGAAATTTGTCAGATCCTCCTGGGCTTCCGCCAGCTCCTGCGCGATTACGATGTAACGGATGTCCGCGTCCTCTCGACGACAGCTATTTCCGAAGCCGACAACCTGCTCGGCGTCCTCGACCAGATCCGCATCCGTACGGGCTTCGACGTAGAAGTCATCCATATGACCAAGGAAATTTACTACAAATTCTTTGGTCTTTATTATCATGTCCTCAAAGGGACTTTCAATTTTGCCGATAAGGCGGTCATGCTCCTGGATATTACCTCCGGCGGCGTCGGTCTGACCTGCTGGAAATCGGACCGCCTCCTGTTCCAGCAGAACATCCACATCGGCTCCCTGCGCATCCTGGAAAACTTTACGGAAAAACAGCGCAATGAATTGACTTTCCCGACGGCTGTGCGCGAATATATTTACGGCACCCTTTATCCGCTCTGGAAGGGCGTCCAGCAGTACAATATCAAGTATATCGTCCTTTCCGGCCGCGGTGCCAATCTGATTGCGCGCCTCATGGGCAAGACCAGTGAAAAAGGCCTCTTCTTGATTACGCCAGATGAACTGCGCCAGTTCGTCTATTCTTTCCGCGGTGTCACACCGTTCAAGCTCATGAAGCGCTTCGGTTTGTCCCAGAACCTGGCCAATGTCATCATGCCGACGATTCTCTTGTATTATGAACTGTTGCGCATCGTCGATATCGACATGCTCGTCGTCATGCCGACGACTTTCACCGAGGGCTATACAATGCACTATGTCGCCGAAAAGACGCATAACGACTACATGGCCCATCTCCAGGGCCTGCTCCTCGATATGATGCGCCGTATGGCCAATAAATATTTGTCCGACTCCGTCCATTCGGCCCGCATCGAAGAATACTGCAACGTCCTCTTCCAGGCGCTCTACCAGTTCATCGGCCTCGATTACCAGTACAATTATCTCCTGCGCCTGGCCGCCATTTTCCACGAAACGGGCAAATTCATCAACATCCGCAAGCACAATCTCTGCACGTACAACCTGATCCGGGAAACAGACCTCTTCGGTCTTTCGGATCAGGAAAAGGAAATCCTCGCCGCCGTCGCTTACTACGCTTTTGACGGTGCCCTGCGCGATTCGTCCGTCATCTATCAGGACTTGACGCCGCGGCAGAAGCTCATTGCCGCGAAATTGACGGCCATCTTCCGCCTCGCCGATTCCCTCGACAAGAGCCACCTCGGCAAAATCAGCTCCATCCGCGCCGAACTGCATGATGACGAACTCATCGTCTATTACCGGGCGGAAACGGACATTTCCCTGGAACGCTGGACCTATCTCAAGATGGCCGACGATTTTGCGGAAGTCTTTGGTATTTCTACGAAGTTAGTGAAAGGATAAGATAATCATGGCAGATTTTACAGACAGTCAGTATTTTTTGAATCGTGAATGTACGTGGGTCAAATTCAACGAACGCGTCCTGCGTGAAGCCATCGTGCCGTCCAATCCGCTTCTGGAACAGCTGAACTTCATCGCCATCGCCGCGTCCAACCTGGATGAATTCTTCATGATCCGCGTTGCCGGCGTCAAGCACCTCGTCGAAAGCGGCGTCCACCATATCGATATCGCCGGTATGACGCCGCAGGAACAGTTCGATGCCATCCAGTCCATGGTCCATAAGCTCGTCGCCGATCAGTACCGCTATTATGCCGATATCCAGAGCAAACTGCAGGCCCGCGGCCTGCACTTCATCGGCGTCGATGCCCTCGATGACGACCAGCGCCTCTGGCTGGAAAGCTTCTTTGAACGGGAAATCTATCCTGTCGTCACCCCCATGGCCGTCGACTCGAGCCATCCTTTCCCGTTCCTCTCCAGCCTGAACCTCAACCTGGCCGTCCTCCTGCGCCGCAAGAAAGGGGACCGCTCCGTGAAGACGGCCATCCTGCCCGTGCCGACGTCGGTCATCGACCGCATCATCAAAGTGCCGGAAAGCATCTCGCCCGCCGGCAAGCCCCATGACGGCCAGCAGTTCCTCTTTTTGGAAGACGTCATCGCTGCCTATGCGGAACGCTTCTTCCTGGGCTGCGATATCCTGGAAGTCGAACCGTTCCGTGTCACCCGCGATGCGGACCTCGATATCGACGATGATGCCGAAGACCTCCTGATGGAAGTCGAAAAGAGCCTCAAAAAGCGCCGCAAAGGGGCCGCCGTACGTTTGGAACTGGCTGCTTCGGCGAGCCGCATGATCCGCGATTTCCTGCGCGATGAACTGCAACTCGAAGACCGGGATATCTATTCCATCCCGGGCCCCCTGGACTGCAAGGTCTTCTTCTCCTTCGTCGGCATCGACGGCTATGACGACCTGCGCTATCCGCCGGTGACGCCGCAGCCGTCGTCGGAACTGGCCGCTATCGACGCGCCGGATTTCTGGTCGGCCATCGCCGAACGGGACGTCATGGTCCACCATCCGTACGAAACCTTCGAAACGGTCGAACACTTCATCCAGCTCGCCGCTGTCGACCCGCAGGTCCTGGCCATCAAGCAGACCCTGTACCGTGTCAGCAGCAAGTCGCCGATCATCGCCGCCCTGGCTCAGGCCGCAGAAAACGGCAAACAGGTCACGGTCCTCATGGAAGTCAAGGCCCGTTTCGATGAAGAAAACAACATCCACATGGCCCGCAAGCTGGAAAAAGCCGGCTGCCACGTCATTTACGGCATCATGGGGCTGAAGACGCACTCCAAGATCACCCTCGTCGTCCGCCGCGAAGAAGACGGCATCCGCCGCTACGTCCATCTGGCCACGGGCAACTATAACGGCAAGACGGCCCGTATCTATACGGACGTCGGCATCATCACGGCCAATACCCTGATCGGCGTCGATGCCTCGGCTTTCTTCAACCTCCTTTCGGGTTATTCCGATCCGCCCCAGTGGAACAAGCTCGCCGTGGCACCGCTCAACCTGCGGGAAACGATCTATAAGGAAATCGACCAGGAAATCGCCCGGGCCAAAGCCGGCAAGAAAGCCCTCATCGTGGCCAAGATGAATTCTCTCCTCGACAAATACGTCATCGCCAAGCTCTATGAAGCTTCTGCGGCAGGCGTCAAGATCCGCCTCATCGTCCGCGGTATCTGCGTCATCCGGCCGCATCTCCCGGGCATCAGTGAAAATATCGAAGTCCACAGCATCGTCGGCCGCTTCCTGGAACACAGCCGTCTCTTCTACTTCTACAACGGCGGCAAGGAAGACGTCTTCATTTCTTCCGCTGACTGGATGCCGCGCAACCTCAACGAACGCGTCGAACTGATGACGCCTGTCGAATTCCCGCCCCATAAGGAACGGGTCAAACGCATCCTGAAACTTTATTTCGACGACAACGTCAAGGCCTATGCCATGAACAGCGACGGCTCGTACCGCTACCTCGCCGACGAACGGGGCGACAAACCGGCTGTCAACGCCCAGGAAACATGCCAGCGTCAGGCCGAACGGCTGGCGTCCGAACGGAAGAAGGAAAAACGCCAGTTCCGCAAAGTCGTCCTGCGTCCGCGTCCTGCTGAAGAAGACAAGTGATTTGACAAGCCTTTTCCTCTTTGTTAAAATGAAAAGAAACGCTTAGGAGGAATGGCATGAACTGGAAAAGATTCAGCTTGACTGGATTCAGGAATAAAGGTCCCATTACACGGATGTATGCGACGCTGATCGCGCTCTTGGTCATCGTCTCCCTGACGGGCTTCATCGACCGGGGGAAATCAGTGACCCTCGTCGCGGACGGCACGACGCGCCAGGTATATACGCACGCTGTCAATGAACAGGCATTGATGCGGGAAAACAATATCGCCATGGGCGACCATGACGAAATCGACGTCTCGACGCAGAAACTCGAAGACGGCAGCTACGTCAAAGTGCGCCGGGCCATCCCGGTCACCCTGGAATACCAGGGCCAGACCCAGGAAGTCTATACGGCCAAGCATAATTCACAGGAAGTGGCCGAACAGTACGGCTACAGTAAAGAAAAGTACCGTCCCTACGGCGACGTCCAGCAGTCGCTCCAGGCCGGTCAGCACATCGTCATCGGCCACGTCTCGCGCAAGACGATCACCGAAGATGAAGTTGTACCGTACGCCATCGAAAGCATCCCTGATGAAACGCTGGGCCAGGGCGAAGAAAAAGTCGTCCAGGAAGGCCAGAACGGCCGCAAGCGGGTCAAGCTGAACATCGTCAGTGTCGACGGCCAGGTCGCCGACAAGGAAACGGTTTCGACAGAGCTCATTTCGGAAATGCAGCCCCTCATCCGCAAAGTCGGCACGAAGGCGACCGTTGAAATCAATACCAACAGCGGCGATATCTCGCACTACCAGAAAGTCATCACCATGGAAGCGACAGCGTACCTGCCGACGGACGGTGACGGCCAGTGCATTACGCGCATGGGGACGCGGGCCCGCTACGGCGTCGTCGCCGTCGACCCGAACGTCATTCCCCTGGGCTCGACGGTCTTCATCCCGGGCTACGGCGTAGCCCGCGCCGAAGATACGGGCGGCGCCATCCTCGGCAACCGCATCGACCTCTGCATGGAAGATTACGATGCCTGCATGAACTTCGGCCGCCGCACCGTTCCGGTCTATGTCCTGAACTAAAAAACTAAAAACTGCAAACTGCAAACTTATAAAACAGGGCAGGCATGAAAAAGTGCTTGCCCTTGTTTTTTGGATATGCTATAATATTCAAGGTTTGAATACCAAGATTCATATTACACACGCTTGGCGAGTCCGGCACTGTGCCTTTCTCAGGAAGGGGAGGGTGAAGACGGACGATGACCGGGCGGAGGAAAAAACAGGAGGAATCACAATTATGGCAGTAGTATCTATGAAACAATTATTGGAAGCCGGCGTTCATTTCGGTCATCAGACCCGCCGTTGGAACCCGAAGATGGCTCGCTTCATCTTCACGGAACGCAATGGTATCTACATCATCGACTTGCAGAAGACCGTTAAGAAAATGGACGAAGCTTACAATTTCGCCCGCGACCTGGCTGCTGAAGGCGGCAAGATCCTCTTCGTAGGCACGAAAAAACAGGCCCAGGAAACGATTAAAAACGAAGCAGAACGCTGCAACCAGTTCTTCGTCAACGAACGTTGGCTCGGCGGCATGCTCACTAACTTCCAGACCATCGAAAAGCGCGTAAAACGCCTGAAGACTTTGGAAAAACAGGCAGAAGACGGCACTTTCGAAGTTCTGCCCAAGAAAGAAGTTACGGTCCTCAAACATGAAATGGAAAAACTTCAGAAATACCTCGGCGGCATCAAAGACATGAAGAAGCTCCCGGATGCACTCTTCATCATCGACCCGAAAAAAGAAGAAATCGCTGTTTCTGAAGCCCGCAAACTTCATATCCCCATCATCGCTACGGTTGACACGAACTGCGATCCCGACGTCATCGACTATCCGATTCCGGCAAACGACGACGCTATCCGCGCTGTCAAACTCCTGACGGGCCGCATTGCTGACGCTGTCCTCGAAGGCAACCAGGGCGAACAGACTGAAGAAGGCGCAGCTGAAGGCGCTGAAGCAGCCGAAGAGAAAGCAGCTGAATAAGATTCAGCACTGTTCTTTGAGAACTAAATGGTTATAATATAAAGGTAAGGAGCTTCGCTTCTTACCTTTATTCAAACTGTATATTCACATTACTTTTAGGAGGAATACTCATGGCTATTACAGCAGCAATGGTAAAAGAATTAAGAACAAAAACCGGTGCAGGCATGATGGACTGCAAAAAGGCACTGACCGAAAGCAACGGCGATATGGAAAAAGCCGTCGACTTGCTTCGTGAACACGGTCTCGCAGCTGCCGCTAAGAAAGCAGACCGCATCGCTGCTGAAGGTTTGGTTTATTCTTACATCCATGGCAACGGCCGCATCGGCGTCCTCGTCGAAGTCAACTGCGAAACGGACTTCGTCGCTCAGACTGACAACTTCAAAGCACTCTGCAAAGACATCGCAATGCAGATCGCTGCTGCAAAACCGGCATACCTCAAACGCGAAGAAGTTCCGGCTGAAGTTTTGGAACATGAAAAAGAAGTTCTCCGCCAGCAGGCCCTGAACGAAGGCAAACCGGAAAAGATCGTCGAAAAGATGATTACCGGCCGTCTCGAAAAATTCTACAAAGAAAACTGCCTCCTCGATCAGGAATTCATCAAAGATTCTGACAAGACGGTTCAGCAGGTTGTCACCGAAGCCATCGCTAAGATCGGTGAAAAAATCGACATCCGCCGCTATACACGTTATGAATTGGGTGAAGGCCTGGAAAAACGGAACGATGATTTTGTTTCTGAAGTAATGGCACAAGCTAAATAAGACTGCATAAGAGAACACCCAAGCCGTGTTCTCTTATTTTCTAATTGGACTTGTACATTCACAGGGGAGGCACTCTTTATGGAAGCGAAAAAATATAAGCGTATCGTATTGAAACTGAGCGGCGAAGCACTGGCCGGCAAACAGGGCTACGGCATCGATCCGGAAACGGTCGAAACCATTGCCAAACAGATCGTCGAAGTCAATAAGCTCGGCGTCCAGGTCGCCATTGTCGTCGGCGGCGGCAACATCTGGCGCGGCCTTTCAGGGTCTGCCAAGGGCATGGACCGCGTCTCGGCCGACTACATGGGCATGCTGGCAACGGTCATGAACTCCCTGGCCCTCCAGGATGCGATGGAAAAGAACGGCGTCACGACCCGCGTCCAGACGGCCATCAATATGCAGCAGGTCGCTGAACCGTATATCCGCCGCCGTGCCATCCGTCACTTAGAAAAAGGCCGCGTCGTCATCTTCGGTGCCGGCACGGGCAATCCGTACTTCTCGACGGATACGACAGCGGCCCTGCGCGCCGCCGAAATCGAAGCCGATGCCATCCTCATGGCCAAGAACGGCGTCGACGGCGTCTACGACAGCGACCCGAAGATTAACCCTGATGCCAAGATGTTCAAACATCTGACTTATCTCGACGTCATCAACAAAGACTTGAAAGTCATGGATGCGACGGCAACGACGCTCTGCCGCAACAACAACATCCCCATCGTCGTCTTCAATATCGACAAACCTGGGAACATTGTCGCTGCTGCCAGCGGAAAAGATTTGGGTACTGTAGTCGACAAAGAAGACTAAACGCTGTATGATATACTTATAAAAATAAAATAAGGAAGTGATTGACATGGAAGTAAAAGAAGTCATTGCCCAGCACGAAGCAAAGATGGACAAGACCATCGAAGCCCTGAAACGGGAACTTTCCTCTATCCGCACGGGTCGTGCCAGCGCGTCCCTCTTAGACCGCATTACCGTTGATTACTACGGCACGCCGACACCGGTCAAACAGGTCGCCAACGTAGCCGTTCCGGAACCGCGCATGATCACCATCGCCCCGTGGGAACCGAAGATGCTCGGTGAAATCGAAAAGGCCATCCTCAAATCGGACCTTGGCCTTAACCCGAACAACGACGGCAAGCTCATCCGCCTGGAAATCCCCCAGCTGACGGAAGAACGCCGCAAAGAACTGAGCAAGAAAGTCAGCAAGATTGCCGAAGACTCGAAAGTCGTCATCCGCAATATCCGCCGCGACGCCAACGAAACCATCAAGAAGATGGAAAAGAAGAAGGAAGTCACGGAAGATGACAGCAAAGAAGGTCAGGACAATATCCAGAAGCTGACCGATAAAAAAATCAAGGTCATTGACGAAATCAAAGCGAAAAAAGAAAAAGAAGTCATGGCCGTATGATGGATATACGGATTTTCATTGGCATGCCGTTACGGTATGCCAAATCTGTATTACAGGAAAAAAATATTCCTTATGTCATAGAGCGGACGGTATCGCGAAGCCGCTTTTTCCACTGTGATCCCGGAGCGACCTACGTCATCCGGGCCCAGGAGAGGGAGGACGGGACCGTTTCTCTCCTCGTCAATGACAGCCTGGAAATGAGCGAGTCCGTCGCTGCCGTACTGCGAAATGGAGACGTACAGAATGATTAACATTTTTGGCAAAAAGAAAGCACCGTCCGGCACCGTGTCCGAAGCGATGCTGGATCCCAACAACATTCCCCGCCATGTCGCCATCATCATGGACGGCAACGGCCGCTGGGCCAGACGCAAAGGCCTGCCGCGCAGCTACGGTCACCGTGCCGGTGCCGATACGCTCAAGCGCATCGTCATCGCTGCCGACGAACTGGGCATCAAGGTCCTCACGGTCTATGCCTTTTCGACGGAAAACTGGAAGCGTCCCGATGAAGAAGTGACGTACATCATGAAGCTCATGAAGAGCTACCTGAGCAAGAATCTCCTGCAGCTCAAAGAGCACAACGTGCGCCTGCATGTCATCGGCGACATGAAGCGCCTTCACCCGGATCTGCAGGAAGCCTTTGCCAAGGCCGAAGCGGAAATGGCAGCCAATACGGGCCTCGTCCTCAATGTCGCCGTCAATTACGGCGGCCGTCTGGAAATCACCCAGGCAGCGCGCCGCCTGGCGGCTGAAGTCCAGGCCGGTGCCCTCAGCCCGGAAGATATCACGGAAGCTACCCTGGCCCGGTATCTCTATACGGAACCGGAGAACGACGTGGATCTGCTCATCCGTCCCGGTGCGGATAAACGGGTCAGCAATTTCCTCTTATGGCAGATGGCCTATGCAGAATTCTGGTTCACTCAGCTCTGCTGGCCGGATTTTACGAAAGACACACTCGTCGAAGCCATCTTGTCCTTCCAGGGGCGGGAACGGCGCTTCGGCGGCTTAAAATAAGGTAGGGAAGGTACGCAATATGTTGGCAAAACGAATATTGACAGGCATCGTCGGCGGTGCCTTTACGATTTTTGTGATTTACGAAGGGAATTGGCTCTTCTTCATCATGATGGCCCTCTTGTCCCTTGTGGCCTGGTACGAATACGGCAACATGGTACGCAAGGTCAAGGCCGTTCCGGCCGATAAATTCGGCGCCGTCTGGCTCGTCGCCATCCTGGCGGCCTATTGGTTCGGCAGTACGAAGGTCATGCTCGTCCTGGCCTTGGCCCTCCTCTTCTGGCTCATGCTGCGGACCGTCTTTTTCCACAGCAAGATCAAGCCCGCAGACAGTGCCTACAGCCTTTACGGCCTCTTGTACATCGGCTGCGGTTTTTTGGCTATGCTGGCCCTGCGCAGCGGTTCCGCCGCTTCTTTCATGCAGGGCAGCTTCAGCGCCGTCATGTTGGAACCGGCACGCTTTTTCGTCTTTCTCCTTGTCTTTTCGACCTGGGCCAGCGACACCTTCGCCTTTGCCGTCGGCAAGATGATGGGCAAGGTCAAGCTCTGCCCGACCATCAGCCCGGGCAAGACGCGGGAAGGGGCGATTGGCGGTTTCGTCGGGACCCTGGCAGTGGCCCTTATCTTTTCACTGATCTTTAAGTTTGCTGTCCTCCATGCCCTGGCTATCGGCGTCATCGTTGGCATCATGGCACCTTTGGGGGACCTTGTCGAATCGATCCTCAAGCGCACGTGCGGCATCAAGGATTCGGGCAACATCATCCCCGGCCACGGCGGCGTCCTCGACCGCTTCGACAGCCTTCTCTTTGCGGCCCCGGCCGTTTATGTCTACTTGATGCTGGTCATCTAAAGGAGGCGGAGCGATGAAGAAAATCTTGATTCTCGGCAGCACCGGCTCTATCGGTACGCAGGCTGTCGACGTCATCGAAGCCCATGCCGATGTCTTTCAGCTCGTCGGTGCTGCGGCCTATTCCCATTGGCAGGACGTCGCCCGTCAGATTAAAGCACACGCGGTGAAGTGGGCCTGCATGGTCGATAAAGACGCCGCTGCGAAGCTCCAGGCCGCTGTCGGCAGCGATTGTACCGTTTTTTCTGGTCCCCAAGGGCTCCTGGAGCTCATCGATGAATGCGATGCCGATATCGTCCTGACGTCTCTCGTCGGCGCTGCCGGTATCGAGCCGACGCTGCACGCCATTGAAAAAGGACTGGACATCGCCCTGGCCAACAAGGAGACCCTCGTCGCTGCCGGCGAACTGGTCATGAAGGAAGCCGCTGCCAAAGGCGTCCGCATCCTGCCCGTCGACAGTGAACACGGAGCCATCTTCCAGTGCCTTCAGGGACGACGGCCTGAAGAAGTAGAGAAACTCCTGGTCACGGCCTCGGGCGGTCCGCACTTCCGCCGGCCGGCCTCGGAATTTGCTTCCATTACGGTCGAACAGTGCCTCAAGCATCCGACGTGGAATATGGGCGGCAAGATCACCATCGATTCGGCGACGATGTTCAATAAAGGTCTGGAAGTCATCGAAGCGCACTGGCTCTTCCACATGCCTTTCGACAAGATTGAAGTCGTCATCCAGCCCCAGAGTATCATCCATTCGATGATTGAATTCATCGACGGCTCTGTCCTGGCCCAGCTCGGCATGCCGGACATGCGCCTGCCCATCCAGTACGCCTTTACCTATCCCGGACGCCTGCCTGTGCGCGGGGCCCGGCCCATCGACTGGCGTACACTGGGGACGCTGGAATTTTTCCCGCCTGATGACGAGAAATTCCCGTCCATCCGCCTGGCTTATGAAGCCGGCCGCGTCGGCGGCACACTGCCCTGTGTCCTCAACGGCGCCAATGAAGTGGCAGTCTATGCTTTTTTGCGCAAAGAAATTCCTTTTACGCGTATCTTTGATATTGTCCGTACTGTCATGGAACGGCACAGCGTCCTGCCGTGCGACTCGCTGGAACGGATCCGCGAAGCCGACGCCTGGGCCCGGCGCTGTGCCAAGTCCCTGCTCTGAGAAAGGAGTACTTTGTGGGTATTACTATTTTAGCGACGATTTTCGTCTTCAGCCTCATCATTTTCGTCCATGAACTGGGGCATTTCGCGACGGCCAAGTGGGCAGGCATGCAGGTCGACGAATTCGCCATCGGCTTCGGCCCCAAAATCTGGAGCGTACGCCGCGGTGAAACGGAATATTCCCTGCGGGCCGTGCCCCTTGGCGGCTTCAACCGCATTGCCGGCATGAGTGAAGACGAAACGCTGAATGAACGGTCTTTTTTGAGTAAATCCGTCACCAAGCGCCTCATCGTCATCGCCGCCGGCGGTATCATGAATTTCGTCCTGGCCATCATCCTCCTCTGGGGGCTCTTCTTTGCCGTCGGTACGATCACCGTTTCGCCCGAAGCCGTTGTCGGCTCGACCATCGCCGGTTCGCCGGCAGCCCAGTCAGGTCTTGAAGCGGGGGACCGCATCGTCCGCATCGGCAATACGGATATTTCCCGCTGGAGCGATATTTCCCAGGCCGTCGCACCGTACAGTCACGACGTCGTCACGGTGGAAATCGAACGGGACGGTCAGCGTCAGGGTGTCGAAATGGTGCCCGAAATCGACAGTACCTCGAAGAAGGCCATGCTCGGCGTCATGCCCCTGACCACCAAAGAAAGCCATGGCTTCCTCGAATCAGGGGCCATGGCCGTGCAGCGGACCGGCAAGATCTGCCGCCTCATGCTCGTCGGCCTCTATCAGATGGTGACGGGTGAAGAAAAGGCGGAAGTCGCAGGCCCTATCGGGGTAGCCCAGCTGGCCGGCCAGGTGGCGGCCTCAGGCTTTGCCAATCTGCTCATGTTCACGGCCTTCCTCAGCCTCAACCTGGGCATCCTCAACCTCTTACCCGTACCGCTTCTGGACGGAGGTTATATTATTTTGCTGATTCTCGAAGGAATCACGCGCCGGCGGATGCCGAAACGGGCGTTGTACTATATCCAGGTCACAGGTGCAGTCCTCCTGGGTTCTCTCTTTCTCTTCGCCATGTTCCAGGATATCAGCCGCTTCTAGAAAGGCAGGCTTTCCATGAAACGTAGAAAATCTCTTCCCGTCCGGGCCGGGAACGTCACCATCGGCGGTGACGCGCCCGTCTCGGTCCAAACGATGTCGACGGTCAATCCGGCCCATATCGCCGAAGCCATCGTCGATGCCCGCCGCCTGGCGTCGTACGGCGCTGAAATCCTGCGCTTTGCCGTGCCGGATATGGCGGCTGCCAAAGGGCTGGCTGCTGTCGTCAAGGCCGTGGACATCCCGATTGTCGCCGATATACACTTCGATTACCGCCTGGCC
>ERZ779697.493-NODE-493-length-19440-cov-403.847_pt1 | contig 19440 bp, 10 predicted proteins | sample MGYA00511881_ERZ779697 | MGnify/ENA primary metagenome ERZ779697 (study PRJEB29588, sample SAMEA2148105) | human gut metagenome | biome: human gut; feature: human-associated habitat; material: faeces | place: Denmark | collected 2008/2010 ... | reverse complement strand
AGCTGGAGCAGGACTAGGAGTAGGAGCTGGAGTATTACCGTTTGTAGTAGTACTACTTGTAGTACTTTCAGGTTCTTCTTCTCCATCATTAGCTTTATTTCTAGCAGCTTTAATTTTAGTTCTAAAAATTAAGCTATCTTGAATTGTATTAGCTAATCTATAGTTAAGACCGCTACTAAGATGAAGAGCGTCAAGACTTTCTTTAAAAGCTTCTCTTTCTTTATTAGTCATGAAAGAAGTAGCATCATCGAAGTTATCTTGCTCATCATTAAAGTAAGCATTTACAGCAGCACGAATATTACCATTTTCCTCATCTTTATATTTATCAGCTAAATCATCAATATATTTATAACTAGTGTCAATAACTTTCTTACGAGCTTCATTCATAGTGTTTTGTTTATAACTAAGTTCAGCAGCAAGATCTGTTTCGTTATTGACAACTTGAGCTTGGTCATATCTACGAGAAAGTTCAAGTTCAGCTTGTTTAAGAATAAGGTCAGAAAGTTTAATACCAGTACTATTCTTTTCTTTATCTGCTTCTTTAACAAGATTATTAATTCTAGTTATATTATTATTAGCAGTTTGAATTTGATTAAGTACGTTATTAGAACTATCAAACTCAGCAAGTCTTTTAGAAAGACCATTTTCTTTAGCAAATCTTTCAAAGTTACGAACAATAGTTTCGTCTGTAAGCTGAACCCCCTTTTCATCAACACCACTAAATAAATCATCATAAGCTTTAGCTAAAGGGTCTTGACTATTACGTCCAAGATTACCTTGCTCGTCTCTTTCACTAGCAAGCATAACAGCAGTTGTAAGACGAAGTTCATCATTAGAAAGCATATCGCTATACTCATTGATAGTACGATTAATATTATCAATAGCTACTTTATCACTAATAGTCTTACGATTTTTAGCTATAAGTTCTTTCTTTCTAGCATACAAATCGCTAATCATATTAGTTATAAGAGCATGACGAACAGCACCTTTTACTTGTTCACCAGTATAATTTTGACCAATAACTTTTCCAATGTTTTCTTCATTAAGAACTGTATTTATAAGATTATCTGCAACTTGTTCTTTATTTTTAGTATTTGCTATCTTTTGATTATAAACAACATTAGCACTAGCTATTTCTTGAAGATATTCAATAGGAACACGGTCTGGTTCTTTTTTATTATGATTTCTATTTTGAACGATACCTATAAGACCTGAAAGTTCTTTAGTATATGCGTCCATAACAGTATCAACTTTAGCAACATTATTAGCTTGAATTTGTTTAGATTCAGCTTCATTTACTACACCTTTTTCCACCATAGCTTTACGAACTTCTTCACTTTGTAAGAATGATTTCAAGTAATCAAGATTACCATGATGACCAGCACGTAATGCTAATGTAGTAATAAAGTCATTTTCAGCAGCTTCTTTAGCAGCTTGACTTTCTTCAGGACTAGTAAAACTTTTATCATTATCAAAAGGATTCTTTCCATCATTGATTTTATTCATCCTTTCAATATAAAGATTAGTATCTTTTCCCCAGTGAGCGATATCAGCTTTACGAGATTTAGTTTCACCAAGTTCACTAATACTAAAAGGTGAAGACTTGCCTTGTTCGCCAGTAGTTTTATCTTCTTTTTTATTAGCTCTATCTTCAAAAGTTTGTTTAACACGTCCAAAACCACTACCTAAATGATGAAATACAACACCACCTAATACACCCCAAAAAGCAGAGTCAGCAAGTCCTCCACTTTTAAGATATTTTTGAAGACGATTATCAAAAGGAGAATGGTCAGCATCTTGTTCACTAAGAAGAAGTTTACCAACATTCATACCTTCCATTTGAGATATATAGTTAACGCTTTCTTCAATACCTTCACTAAGTTCTCCAGCTATTACAAGTTTCTCAGCTTTAGCATGGTCTTTAATCCACCAACCAGCTTTCTTCATCTTACCTATATTAGCATAATATTTTTCAAATTCTTCAGCAGTTTTACCAACTTTAAGTTTTTCTAATCTTGCAGCTCTACTTACAGCGGCACTACCAGCATCAGAATTTCTAATGCCTTTCCACATGTTACGAAGACCATACATTTGAATAACATCAAATACTATATTACTATAGTTCATAAGGAAATCTGTATCAGCAGACTTCTTAGCAATACGTCTTGCAACAGCTTCTTTATCATTAGTATCAATATCTTGAAGTAATTCAGGATTCTTATTAACAAAAGCTTGATATTGTTGAGCATTCATTCTATTAAGATTATCATAAGCTTCATTGTACATATCTTTATATACACCTTGAGCTTCTTGATAATTCTCCATAGTACGTTGTAAAAGAGCATTTCCTCCAATACTAGCAAATCTACTAGCAGCACTTTCTACGTCAGAACCAACAACAATACCGTTACTACCAATAATTTTATTAATACCTTTTTGTAAAGCATTAAGTTTTCTATTAGAGTTTATAGCTCTATCTATACCAGCAATACCTTTAATACCATTTCTAGTCATACTAGCTAACTTAGAAGTCTTTGCGAGTTTACCAAGATAACCAATACCTTTAACAATACCAGTACTAGGAAGAAGTAATGTTAAACTAGACATTACACTAGGTACATTACTAGTCCACCATCCCCAATTTGTAAGACCTCCATTATAAATATCATTACGCTCTGGGTCACTATATATTGGAGCAACTTCATTTCTAAAGTAATCTTGCCACTCTTGAAGTTTATTACTAATAGGATTTTGATAATCTCCATCAGATTGAAATATACCATTAGTAATAGCATCAAACAAATCAGGAACAGCTTTAATTGTACCAAGAATTGTTTCACTAACAAGAGCTTGACCTAAAGAATTGAATGTTTTAGCAAAGTTTGATTGTGCTTCAGCAAGTTCTTTATCAAGATTAGGAGCAACTTTGTTTGGAGTAATGCCATAATTAATATATTTATTAGCATTATCGAAAACAAAATTATTAGGATTTGCATTATAAAAAGAATCAACTAATCCTCCTTTTTGAGGACTAGTTGTAAGTATAATTTTAGGTTGATTATTTTTCTTAGACTTAGTCCAAAGAGGATTAAGTTCTTCATAACCACCTTTAGATGTAATTTGAGTAGTATCCATATTGTTGTATATTAATTGTTATTATCAAAATAACCAATAGAATCAAGAATATAATTTCTAATAAGAGTATATTTATTTCTTAAATATTCAAGTTCAAGAGTATTATCTAAACCTTGATTACCAAGAAGTTTTGCTCTTTCAGCTGTAGCATTATAAAGTTCTAATGTAGCAGCATTAGCCCAATTACTAACTTCATTTACAATATTTTTATTTCTTACAAAATTACCATCTTCATCAAAAAATGTTTGATTTGCAGAATCAATAAAATCGCTAAGTATTTCAGCACGATTAATCATATCTTGAGCTTTAGCTTTACTGATAAAACTTTTAGTACCATTTTTATGAAGAAGATAAGCTTCATTAGCTCCGACATCAATACCTAATTCTCCACCTTCACTATCTCCTAAAGCAGGAATAGTATATCTATATCCATAATATTCCATTCCATTAAGTTCTTTAAGAGCACGCATTTTAGTATCACGATTAAGACTTTCTTCAACAGAACCTTTAAACAAATCTTCTACAAATATGCTAGCTTTTTTAGTATTAGGATTACCATCTTTATCTTCTTTAGGTAAAATAGTAATCATAGTACCACTTTTGTTACCCATAATAGCAGCACTAAATCTTAATCTATTACTACCTATAGCGTTAGCGATAATATCATTAAGTTTATTTCTATCTTCAGTATTATATTGAGTCATAACTGTAGTATCATCGCCATTTGCAGCATAAACATTATACTGAGTTAAATCTGCACCACTAAGAAGATTTTCATAATGTTCTTCAATTTCTTTCTTATAAATATTATAAGATTGAGCATCAACTAAACCTCTACTAAAATCAGATTCAAGTTTAGCCATACCAGCACCTAAACTTCCACTTACAGTAGTAGACATAACAAAATCTTTTGTACGTTCTTTTTCTTTAGCTGTAAGTTCATTGTTTATATTTTTAGTTGATTGTATTACATCATCTAAAGCTCCAAATTGGTCACGAATCCTACTTTTATTTCTTTGTAAATTGTCTTTATTAGCAATAGCTTCATTTTCAAATATAGTACTATTATAAGCAAAATCAGGATTTACAAAATTATCATCAGAAATACCTCGTTCATTTATAGTTAAATCTTGGTCCATAACACCAAAAGTTTGACTAATAGCTTTAGAGATTTTATTATTTTCTCCCCAAGCAGCAGAACCAGATTCTGTGTAAGTTTGATTACCATTTTGAAGTTTAAGAAGTTTACCGTTTCTATCAACACCTGCAAGTTTAAATCGTTTTTCTCCTCTAATACCTTCTTGAATAGCTTTATTTCCACTACCAGGAACATGATTAGTATCTACATTATGTAGAGCCATCATAGCTTTATAGAAATTAGGATTATCTTTACTTATAGTAAGTCTAGTCTTACCGTTGATAGTTTCTTGTTTAAATCCTAATTTGTTAAAAGCAGCTTTACCTTTAGCATCATCTGAATATCCCATATTAGAAAGGAATTGTTGAAAACCATCAAAACCATAATCTTCATCTTTAGCTAACCAATCAATATTACCACCAATTCCAACTAAATCCATAACATCAGATACACCAGGAATACGAGCATAACGTTTAGTTTTAGCACTATCAAATTCTACAGCAATGCTAGTAGCATCAGTTCCGAACAAATTATTAACAGCATCAACATAACGTTTATAATATTTATTTTTTAAATCTAATGGAGTACCAGCATCCATAGCAGTCTTAAAAGCAAGAGCTTGTTTTTGGTCTTCATTAGCATTATTCATCATACCATTATAAATTCTTCCTTTATTACGAAGAATTTTAATATTATCAAGCATTCTAGCTTGTTGTTTCTTATCTTTAAAATATGATTTAGAAGCGTAATTAGCAGCTCCATTATAATCATTATTATTAAGAAATTTATTATAAGTTTCAAATTCAAAAAGAGCCATAGTTTTATATGTTTAATTATTTTGACCAGGTTTACCTTTCACATTATCGTCATCACTATAACCAGTAAGATAAGGATTGCCACCATTACCACTACCATTTATACTACCTGTAGGAGAAATATAGTCATCTCTAGAAGTTGTATCAACTTTAGTATTACCAATTCTACTAAACGTAAAGTTCTTAATAAGACTAGGATATTTTTTAAATAAAACATCTACATAATCTCCAGTTACAATACCTCTATCATTAGTAATATTAGACATATATTCTGCTTTCTTGCTTTCAAGTCTAGCTAATTCATTAGTATCAGTTGTTTCAGCTATTTGTTTATTTACATCTTTAAGAAGAATATCATTAACCATATATTCTTGTTCAAGACTAGCTTTCCACTTAGGATCATTTTTAATAACATCAGTAAGTTGAGTTTTAACTTGTTCATAAGTAAGAGCTATTCTACTAGAACCTCTAACTCTTTGAAAACCACTACCTGTACCCTTAGCAGTTTTAGTAGAACCTCCTGTAGTTTTAGAACTTTCTGTACTACTTATACCAATCATAGCTACAGCATTTTTCATCATAGCAAGATTATCTACTTCTTCTACTGGTGTCCAACTAGCTTTCCATTCAGTACCTCCAACTATATTTCCTTTATCATCATAAGTATCTTCATAATGATATTTATTAGATAAGGTCCAAGCTTGTTTAGTAAGGGAACTAATATTACCATTATTATCCACAGCTTGTTTTGCTTTTTCATATTGCTCATTAGCTCGAATACGACCCATAACTTCAGGAGAAGAAGTAGCACTTCCAGCAAGTTCAGTAGCGACATCTAATGCTCTACTATAATCACCATATTGAGCAGCATCATTAATCTTTTGTTCAATACGTTTAGCATAATCGTATTTCCATTTATCTTCAGCAGCATTAAGTTTTAATTGACCAATAGCATTTGTAATAGCAGACTTTTGTTGAATTGCTTTATCAGAACGCTCATCAATTTTATTTAATGCTTGACTAAGAGCTTCAAGATTTGAACGAACTGGTACACGTTGAGGAACATAACCTCCAATAGTAATACCACTTTGATTGTTTTTATAAGCCATAATATTATTATTTAATTACTGATTACAAAAATAGTAAAACTTCTGATAGCAATAGTACTATCAGAAGTATTTATATAATATTAATTTATACCATATTTTTGTCTTTGTTTAGGAGACAATCTAGACAAATAGAAACGTTTAGTTCTATCATCTTTAGAAGTTCTATAAAGACTAGCTAAAATGTCAGGAGATAAATCAAAATCCATTTCCATAAGTCTAGTAGGAGTAGCATCTTTACTAGAAGCAATCATTGCACGTCTAGATTGGTCATCTTCATAAGCAGTTCTACCAGCAGTCCAGAAATTATTCCAAGCTTGAGACAATCCACTAAGACCAACATTAAGAGCATCACCCTTAGATTGAATAGCTTCATTCTTAATTCTAGCAATCTCACTTTGACGAGCAAGTTCATTCTGTACATTTTGTGCTGCAACAGTTTGTTGATTCTTAGCATCTTCTGTAAGCATCTTGTTTTCTTCATTCTCTTTAGTAGCCCAAAGTTTACTAAGATTAGAAAGAGCGTCAAGATTAATAGCACCACTTCTATTAAGAGCAGCTACAGAACTTGAAGTATTATTAAAAGTTTGTCCAGTAAGTCTATCTCTATAACGTTTAACCTCTTCTATTTCAGGATTAACATTATAAGTTGTAGGTAATTTACTAGCTTGAATAATAGGAGCTCTATCAGGAAGAGTATATTTACCAGCAGTATTATAATTTACAAGACCTGTACTTAATGCAGCAAGAGTATCAATACCTAATCCTAAATAATCTCCACCACTAAATATAGTACGACTACGATTATATCTTTGTGGAATATAAGGAGTTTCATTAGCAGAATGATTAATAATATTCATTGCATCATTATTCGGTTTCATAAAAGTAGGCTTAATTCTATTAGCTGTAATAGTTACTTCATCATTGCCTAAAACATTACCACCATTATAATCAGAATCATAATCTGGAGCATTATAAATAGAAGTATAACGTTTATTAAAAGGAACATAAATATCAATAGCAGCTTTAGGTCTTATGCCTTTTACGGGGCGATTAGAACTACCTAACAAACTCTTCTTTCTAAGACTAGGATATTTACTATATACTTTACTTCTAACATCACTTCTTCCATGAAGACCAGCAAGTCTTAAAGCATCAACAGCATCAGCTTTAGTTGGAATAGGATAACTTCTACCACCACCTGCAAAATCTTTAGATGATACAGAAGGATAAGGATGTTCTTTAGCCCATTCTGTATTAACAAAACCTCCAGTATCTTGCATCATATAATGTTTAAGAAAATCACTAGCATTTTTACTATCACGAATAGAACCAACAATGTTACTAGGATTAGCATTAAGAATAGGAGCACCAGCAGCTGTGATAAAATTTACAGCACCCATTGGGTCAAAGTAAGAACTAGTATCTTTTTTACCAGCTTCTTTCCAATGATTTGTTTTACCAGTAATAACTACATCTTCACCGTTTGTAGCAGAAGTATTATAATTTTTACCAGTTAAAGTATCTGTAAATGTTCCATCTTCATTAATATGAATACGTTTGTAAGGAACAGTTGTACCGTGTCTTGCTTTACTTCCATCATCTTTAAGACCATTTCTTCTCTTAAACACTTGTTGGGCATTAAATACTTTATCTTTATTATAACCTCTAAGAATAGCTTGAGCAGGACTCATACCGTTACTAAGAATAGGTTGAGCACTAAAGATTCTTAGAGCACCATTCTTCTTCTGAGCAACTTCACCACCTTCAGCTTCGACTTCATTACCACCAACGTTTATACCTATACCTGTTTGACCAGTCTCATTCACATCTTCATGAGAGCCGCCCCGTAAAAGGTATGTGTTGCTTCCTATCTTAGTAGCATCTCCACCATCAGTAATATAAATACCTTTAGTTCCTAATGTCTTACCAAGTCTAGCAGCAGTTCTAAATTGTCTAAGATAATCTTCTTGATAATCTTGACTATTATTAAGAACAGAAGTCATATTAGCAGCTTCTTGAGTAGCATCCTGCCAATCTTTAATACTTTGTTGTCTACGCATTTTTCTTTTTTGAGCACCATTACCAAATAAAGAACCTGCTATACTAGTAGCAGCACCAATAGCTGCACCAATCCAACATTTCTTTCTACCACCTAATCTCATAGTAGGAGTTTTAGTTGGGTCACTAGGAATAGTAGTATTGTTATTAACAACACCATTATTAACAGTCTTATTATTGTCTATAGACTCATCTGCTATAGAACCTGCTACACTAAGAGCAGGAGCTATAACAGAAGTAAAAAGACTACCGAAGTCAGCTTTAGGTCTACCACCACAACGAAGACTTCTTCTTTTAATTTTTCCAATCATAATTTAATACTTTGAATAATTAATATTTAAATCCTCAAATCTAAAAGGAATATTATCTATATTTCTAAATATAAATCTAACAACGAAATAACGACCATAAACTAGATTACGTTCATCACTTGGATTATTAAGCATAGTTTGAATCTTAGTTTCTTGTGCAGGAGTAAGACTATTAATATTCAAGTTATAACGTTTACATATCTCTTCTTTAGTAAGTTTACTACTAATATAATTCCTTATATAATTAAAGTTCCAAATACCTTTATCATAATAAGGAACTTTGTAATCTGGAGTTTTATCTCTAGTTATAGTATCATCATTAATCATTTTATGTCCTGAAATATCTAAGTCACCTGTGTCATTACTATCAGTATAAATACGAAGTTTATCACCACTATAATGTTCTATATCACCATAAGTTCCATTGCTCATAAGCGGTTCAGCCATTCTAGTAACTTGATTACTAAAGTAAGCATACTCTTTATTAAGTATATAACTAATAGAATTAATACATTTAGGAATATTGTAATTTTCATTTACGATAACATCAAATATAGCAGGATTAACAGTTCTAGTTTCTTCAGTACCATCTTCATTTTGTATAGTAAGATTTGTACTCATAGCTGGGAAACCATAAGCATGGTCATCAAGTCCAGCATAATCTCCAGTTTTACCATAGAATCCTAAAGGAGTATTTTTATGGAAACAATAAAGGAAAGAACTAGTTGTTACAGCATAATAAAAATAACAATGATTTTTAGTATTTACACCTAAGCTAAATTTATAGTCATGAATACTAACAAACTTCTTACTAATCATATTAAATGATAAAGTAATATAAGCAGGCTGATTATGTTCTATATCTCCAACATCTTCACTATAATAAGCAAGACACATAATTACACGAGCATTAGCAAAATCTGTAACCATGTGAGCATCAGCTATTTGAACATTGTTCATCCAATTAAGAATATCACTAGTTAAATCAGTAAGATGATTATTATCAAAGTTATATATTCTTTTATTGTCTGCATCTACAAACCAATAACCATTACTATTAACAGTCCAGGCTTGAGGATGTTGAAGTCCACCATAACCATGATTACTAGTAAATAGTTCAATAGGTTCTACTTCAAATAAATCTGGCATTTTTAATTGCGCTGTGTCGCCCGATGTCTTGAGAAGGTTATCTCTATTAAGGTAAATTAAAGAATGCTCCGTGTGGACGAAAAATGCAGTGCCTACGCCAATGATATTTGTAATATTGCCTTTATTCTTGGAAAGCACTTTATAGTTGTTTGCTCTAAAGTGTCTCCATGAGTTAGCAAGACTTTCATCACCAATTACATCACTACGACGAATAGTAGCACGTTTATAAGAATCATAATTAAGATTATCTTTATAATTAGTATAAAGTTTATAATTACTTTCTATATACGTATCTTTTAATTCTATAAGGTCTGTAGCGTTCAATGGCTTAACAATAATATTTGCGCTACGTTGATGAGTAGCAGTACCACCTTCTTCACTACCTAAAACACCTACTAAATATTCAGGTTCTTTCTTTATTGAAATAGCATTTGTATTAACTCTACTAAACTTACTATAATTGACAATTCTAGCATAAGCTGTAGTAAATGATGTCCAATCTTTAGCAATAGCATTTCTTTCAGATATATCATATACTTTACCAGTATCAGATATATATACCTTACGGTCATATACTAAAGTTTTATCATTAACATAAAAAGCAGGATAATTAAAATCGTAATCATTAACATAATTATTAGGGAACTTAGTATTGTCTTTAACATCGGCATAACTATAAGTTTCAACGTCTGAATGTTTAAAACATATAGGACCAAAACTAATAAGTTGTTTATCTTTCTTACAATATATGTTACGATTGAATATCATAACATTTCCTACTTCTCCTATTTCAGGAATAACTTTACCGCTACCGTTTTTAAGAGAAAGAACTATACCACCATCAGAACCGGCAGTATTTACAGTATTAGTTAAATCGTCATCATCTACTGCGTTACTAGTTACAATACCAGCATTATTTATATAAGCAGGATTAGTAGTAGGAAGTTTAAAGCCGTCATCTGTTATCTTATATTCAGGAATATAGATAGAACCGTTATAATTAATCTTACCTGTTTCTACTTCACTGGCTTTAAACAATGCACCAGTGTTTGTTTTCTTAGTACAATAAGCTTGATAACTATTTGTAGTTTCTGGCTTTTCATAACTAAAAAAGAAACCTATATAACCATCAGGTATTTTTATATTAGTAAAACCAACTTTAATCCTATAAAGTACATTATCATTATTATTAAAATTATGAGTAGAACCAGTTTTAAATAAAAGGTCTCCATTATAATTTTTATAATAACCAAAACTAGTACCTCTTAGAGTATTTGAATCGCTAGGTGAAACAGCAGTACTAACAACTTCGTAAGCATACTTATCTTTAAGAGCATCAATAGAAAGCAAACTAGTAAAATCTCTATCGTTACCAGAAGTACTACTACTAGTTCTTTCTTTTAGTGAAGTTAATTTACTTAATTGAACATCTACACTATTACTACCTGTCATTGATACAGAATTAATAATAGCATCAGGACGAACATCATTCTTTAATTGATAACCATTAGTATAACTACCATCTTTACGAATATAATGAATGAAGAAGTTATATACACTATTAGGCATTAAAGTTCTAATAGCATTATCTACCATAATAGTATTTGAATAAGTTCTAGTATTTGTACCTTTACTCATTCTAAATCTATTAGGACGATATGCAGCTACACGACTATAACCGCGAATTAAACCTTTAGCATCTTTTGCAAGTTTAAGACCAACATGTTTATGACTTGTTCCACCACCTTGACCTAAATTGCTATATAGTCTATCAGAATAACCTTCAACTGGAACAGTAATAATATCAAATGTTGGATTGTCTCCACCATAAATACCAAAAGCTACATTAGTACATGGAATTATATGATGGGCATCATAACCACCAAAAGCACAATTATCAAAATCAGCAATATTCTCATTGTCAGTTGTTACCCAACATACATATCTTTTAAGTTCATTATAGCCTCTAGCGTTAATTATAGCATGATAAGTTGTACGTTGACCATTAACATTTACAATAACATCGTTAGAAGGTGTTTTAATCTCAACAATAGCAGCACTTATACCACCAGTTGACCAACTAAATGTATAAGTCTCATAATTTATAGTATTAATCTTAACTGAATCTAAATCAGTACAAGGTTCATAAATCATGTTTGCTCTAATACCTTCAGCATATTTTGTAAGGTCTACATTATAGTCACTTTCATCATAGTTTGCAATATAAAGACGATTCTCATAATTACAAAGAGAAGCAACATTAAATAAATTAAAACTATTAGCAGTTAATTCATCTATTGTTGTTTCTTCAAAATTACTAGCATCAAAAATGAAGTCACGAACATCAGTATTAAATTTACGCCAAATACGAGCTAGAGTAGCTTCTTCATGTTTAAGTATATAACCTATCTGATAAGCTTTATAATTATAAGTATCATCAAACTTTATACGAAACTTAAAATTATAGTTACAATCTTTATTATCATTATTGTATGCAGCTACACAACGAGTTAAAGCTAACTTAGAATTACCAGTAACATCATATATATGATTAATTACAGTTTTATTCTCTATGTTAAGAGCATGATAAGAACCACCTAAAGGCATCCAATTAGTATAATAGTCTTTATCTATTTCATAACGAATAAAGAATTGATATATACCATTAGGCATATTATTACCAGGAACTCTTTCTTCAAGACTTACATTAGCTATTGGAATGTTAGCACAAACTGAATATACTTCAGGATTATCACTAGCATTAGCTCTATCTAGATTTATAGTCTTTAAAGGAATATATTCTTTAGTTATTTTTTGAACGTTTACTTTATTGTCATTATCTTCTTCATCACCAGGATTAATAACATCGTCATCTCTACCAGTAACTTCTTCAACTTTAACAATATCATATTCGCCAATAGCTATAATAAGTTCACCATTTACATTATAAGTATAAGTACCTACAATTTTACCACCGCTATAAGTCCAAGCATTACCTACTTCATTTAAGTCTAGAAGACCAGTAACTTCATTTTCTACACAACGATAAATATGAGAACTATGTTCACTGGTATCAGCTTCAAGGTAACTAAGTATTACAATCTCTTTCATACAAGGAATTATACCTACTATTTTACCTTCAACTGGAGTACTAAAAGCATAAGTTAATCCTTCTTCATTCGTAATATACGAATTATCAGGACTAACTTTAATGTTCTTAGCAAACACCAAACTTCCATTAGGAACAACGTTTGGAGTTTTATTCAAATTGAGTTCTTTTACTATATTCATAATTATTATCTTCTTGGGTCAAATGTTGAGTTGTAGAAGAAGTTTCTCCAACCATCAGCATTATATAAATCATTACGAACAGAAGCAATAGCTTTACTCTCTAATTCTTTCCATTGAATATAAGGATTGGTAACAGGACTATTACTTTTTAAATCATATACTGGATGATGACTACCACGACTAAGATATTTATATAGAATATAAAAACTTATAGCTTCTAATAGAATACCATTATCATAAACCATTGGAACTTCACAATCATAATAATCATCGTAATATGTCATAGGTTCAAAATTTTGAACATTTATCCAATCAGTATCAAAATTAAGTTCAATATGACCATTGTTAGTTATTACAAAGTTTCGACTATCATCAGCTCTTCTAATAGTTGCAACCCTCATAAAATTACGACCAGTTTTATTGGTATCATCTATAACAGCAATTTCAGGACTAGGTTCTACATTAGTTTTAGAACCAAATCCTGAATTACAACAACTATTATTAGCTTCAAGTTGTTTTATTTCACAACCATAATCGTCAAATACTTTAATATCAGTAGCATTTAACTGACAAGGAAATATACCTATACGATTAACTATTTGAAGTCTTCTAGTTTTCTTAGTCATAGGAAGACATTTCATTTGACTAAGTGCATCAATTATCCAAGCAGCAGCACGAGGAATCCAATCACTTTCACTAAGATTAAAGTCGTTATCAACTTTACCAATGATGCGCTTCAAATCCACATTTTGTTTGATTTTCATTTCTAACAAATTTAGTATACATTAATTTATCTACTTGTAAACATAGAGTTAGTTTAATCTTTAGAGATACAGGTAAATGACATATCTTTTCTTTGTCACCACCAGTAAGTTTAATTAAACCTTCATTAGTATATTGTCTGACTTTTACAGAACGATAATCAATCATGCTTAGTTTATAACCGTAAGCTCTATGAAGAGTACAATTACAAAGAGCAAGTTCATACCAACTTTCATCAGCTTTATAAATCCTAGGGTCAACTGCATCATATTCTAAGCCATTAGCTTTAGCAAATTCAGCTTCTTCTCTATTCCAAATTCTAATACCTTTAGCTTCAAGTTCTTTCTTATATTTACTAGTTGCAACAAAGTCACAAATCTTACAACCAGTATTAAGAACTCTATTAATGCAAACATAACCTAGTTTACCTTCAAGACGATAACCATGAGCTTTAAGAATAAGAACATCATGTACTTTATTATAAAATATACTAATTAAATTTCTATATTCAGCATAATTTAGAGCAATACATTTCTCATAAAGTTTAATTTTTTGTTCTAGTTCACTCATCTTTCGTAAATCAACAGCATAAGCAACAAGTCTAAAACATAGATGTTTATGTTCAAGGTCATTACGTTTATCTTCATACATACCTTTTGCAGCATTTTCAAGACGACCATTTATATACTTATTCTGTTGAAACTCTGGATAATCAATTACAGGAAGAGCAAAACTATCAACATAAGGAACAATCTTAGAACGTTTTTCAACTATGTTACCAGCTAGTTCATCATAAGAAAGTTTAGCTCTTTCAAGTTCTAGAGTAAAAGCATCTTTCATATCTTGATGATACTTACTCATATTTATTGGATTAAGTCTTACAGCAGTCATACACTAATTATATTTTATAGTATTAGGAACTTCATCTGTTTCTTGATGTTGATTTAATAGTTCCCTTTTATATATTATTTCTTTTATTTGACCAATCATATCTTCACTAAGTAACCACTCGTTGTCATCATAAAGATGATTCTCAACAGTAATGTCTCCATTAATATCTAGAATTTGATTAGGATGTTCAAAAGCAGATTCAATAACAATAGCATCTACTGGAACAATTCTATCTTTACTAGCTGGAAATAAATAAAGATATTCATTAATATAGTCATAACTAATAGCACCACAAAGTCCAGGAATACTTCCTTTAAATCTAGCAGTAGTTTCTTTAATATAAGGAAACTCTCTATTAGTTTTATATCCTACAGAACTAACTCTATCAAAAGGGAGATTATTAGTAAGTCTAATAGGTCTTGGAACTTTATCTAGAGTTCTTTTAATTTTATCAAGTGGAACTCCTTCGTAATCTTCAGGTAGTTCTACATCACCATCATTAACTGTAATAAGTGAAACTTTAAAACGTTGAGTATGAATCTTATCAACGTAAGCATGGTTTTCATAACTTCTACGTATAAGTTCATTACGAGTATGAATTATAGCATTACGAACTCTTTCACGTAGAGTATGATTATTAGGTTGACCTACACCATGTAAAATTTCACTAGTAAGCTGAGCAATAGAAGCCATATCAGTAGTAGTTAAATTATTAATATGAAAACCGCCCCGTAAAAGGTATGATTAGTAGAAATTCTACCAATTACATCTTCTACGGGGCGGGTTTAATGTTTACTTATCTTCTTTATCATCTGCTTTAGTAGCATCTTCAAATAAGAAATCAATAAGCTCAATAACACCAATATTAAAATCAGTACCAATAAGAGCTTTAATTAAATCATCCTCTTTAATAGTAGTATGTTCTACTTCTACTTCTTTATTGTCAAGTTCTTTAATAAAAGCATTAAGTTTATTTTGAGCATTAGAATAATACTCAGTTACTTTAACACGATTTTCATTATCAGTACGAGTAAAAGTATATTTACCAGCAGCTTCATCAGTTTCTTTCTTTTGAAGTTCAGCAAGAAGTTTAGACATCTCTTCATCATTACAACCTTTAAGAGACTCTTTAGAATCTTTAATAGCTTCTTCATAAGAAGTTGCAATAGGCTTTAATACTTTTACATTCTTCCAAATAGCAATAGCTACTTCAGCAGGAAGCTCTTTAGTCTTAATTTGCTTGAGTACATTATATGCACTAACAGCATTACTTTGTTTTACTTTAATCATAATAACTTTATTAATTTGATGTTTAATTTGTAGTGCAAATATATTAATAATATATTATTATATAACTACGTTATATATATAATAATATATTTTAATATATTTGCAAAATAATCACTTAAATTTCACTAGTACTTACAGTACTTACAAGAGCAGGATTTTTCTCTAGTTCTTTAATGAAATCATTAACAGCAGTACTAACAGAAGCAACATTACCATTATCAGTATTATTATAGTTAATATTAAGATTATTACTTCCGTAATAACTGAAACTAGCTAGTTGATTACCAGTACTATTATTTACACTACCACTATCTACACCTTCAATAGTGTCATTGTTACGAACTCGAACATTAGCATTTATACTAAGTTCATTTACAGTAGCTTCTACATTAGAAGTCATACTTACAATTTTTGTTACGTTAATTTCCATAATTGTATTATTAAATAGTTATATTTATTTGGTAAATAAATTAATATCATTTCTAGCACATTTATTATATTAAGAACATCTATATTTTAATTCATAATATAATTACCTCCTGGAGGAACTTGTTTCCATGCACCATCTATATTAAGTTCAAAAGATAATCGACACATTTGTCCATAATAACCTCCTTCATAAACATTATCAAATCTTATATATACTTCAATATAATCTGTTCTATCACCGTTAGGAATAGTTACAGAACCTATACCTTGACCAGAGCTATTAGATATATAACCTCTTCCGTATGTTGTCTTATTATTACCATAAGTACAAACGCTTCTAAACATACCATCAGTAACTGTTAATGCGTCATCAGGAATTTTATATATTCTTGCTTTACAAATACAAGTACCACCAACTAATTGTCTTAATGCCGAGAAATCAACAAAACCACTAGAACCACTTTTAATACTTTCCATATTAAATTGTCTAGGATAATATTTAAAACTAATAGAACCTAGACGAGATATAAAAATTATTTTTGTATTATAATTTAAAGTTGCATTACGAGTATATGCTAAAAAAGATACAATCTCAACCATCTTATCTCCACTACCTATATCAAAACTTATTTCTTTACTAGCATATACATAATCTGTTGGTTTTTTACAATTATCAACATAATAATTTTTATAAATTTTATCATTAACATTATATGGCGAATTATAACAAATTTGAACCCAAAAAGACCAAGCTAAAGATAAATCAGGTATTATATCATCTAAAGTAAGATTTGTATTATTATCTATATTTGTATCCGTATATAATACACAATTAAATCTGGGAGTTGAAGAATAATAAACTTCAATGTTATTATATTGAGGACAAGAAGTCAGAAATGGTTTTCTTACTGCTTTAGCATTATAATTTCTAAAATCACCTAATCTATAAGGAGAATTAGTACCACCTTTTGGAAAGTGTGCTCCTGAAACATATACATAATGAAAATTAGTACTTGCATTTTTATCAATACCAGCAACTCCATATATATTATCTTCATAAATTTCTTTGCATGCTTTAATTGCAAAACCTTCTTCTCCATAATTATTACATAAGTTCTTATAAGTATCCATAGGTATATTCATACCACAACGAACAACACAAGTATATTTACTATATGAAGATGTTACTATTTCATCAGAGTCTTCTCTAATAGGATATTCTTTAAATTCACCTTTACAACTAATAGGTTTATACTTACTCCATATATTTATATTTTCACTCTTACAAAGAGTAGCAAGGTCATTGCTACTCTCTCCAAGAGCTTGTTTAACATCATCAATGCTAACAGGAGCACTAATGATTCCATTTTCACTATTGTAAGACATAATCTTTATTTTTTAAATATTCAACTTCACTTTCTAATTCTTTAACTCTAGCTTTAAGTTTATCAACTTCATCATCTATTTCAGTTAAAGCACCAAAAGCAAGACTAATAAGTTTAGGATTCCAATAGTTAATCTTTAGATAACCATTATCATCTTTAGCAACTATATCTTTAAGTAATGGATTATTTACATTTTGAGCAATAAAACCAATACTATGTTTATGGTCACAAATATAATCAAATTCATAAGTACCACCAATACTTTTAATAACCTTTAAACAATTAAGTTTAGTAATGTTAGTTTTAAGACGAACATCAGAAGATTGATAAGCTGTAACTCCACCTTTAACAAGACAATCACCACCGATAGTAGCAGTACCAACAACATTAATGTTACTAAAATGAGCATCACCGCTTTGATATATATACCAATAATTAGAACCATTATGACTACATATATTTTGAACTTTCACCCAATTACTATTATTAGCATTACCTAAATATAAATCACCACCACTACCTCCAATTCTAGCTCCACTATCAGGAGTTATAGTTGTAATACCTGGAAATTTCAGTGTACCATTACTTTGTGGATTATTAGCATTAAACACAGAACCATCAGCTATACCAAGATAAATAGTTTTATTAGAATGAGTATATTTAAGTCCAGCCCATTTATTCCAATCCCAAGTAGTTTCACCAAAACGAATAGCATTACCAGTATTAAATATTACTTGGTCGCCTAGAGCTGATATACGAGCATTAGAATTTATATCACTATTTAATCGTATAGCTCCATTACTAGAGTTACTATTATTTATGTATATTGTTCCATTAACATTACCAGTACCATCAAAACTTTGACCCCAAATAGTTCTAGGGGTTTGAAGTTTAGCAGCAGAAGTAGCAACGTTATCACTAACAGGACTAACTTTATCTGGTAAACTTGTAAGATTTGTACCTTTATGTTCGAAGACAAGATTACCATTATTACCTTTTAATGTTATTCCATAAGAACCTCCATCCCACTCACTTGATTCATAATATACATCATAATAATTATAGTTAGATGATTGTACTGTAGGTAAAACCCAAAGATTACAAGTTCTACCACTTACAACTTTCTTTACTATTGAAATTGAACTTCCTCCATTATTATAAGGATATTTTTCTGTAGTAATTCTAATTTCTAGTTTAGCACTATGATAACGTGTTCTAATATCTATTTCACAATCAAGTGTAGAATAACCAATTGAATTTGCTATTCTAAACAAATGAATATACTTATAAGGGGCAGTTCCTGATGTGTAAATTCCATATCTACCTACTATTTTAGTAAAAGCAGATGCATGTTCACCATCTACAGTATCAGCATTTCCAGCACTACTAGCATAATTAACATTAATATTTGAAACACTTTTAGTAGTTCCACCAACTGTTATACTAATTCCCTTATTAGAATTAGATAGAGCAGTAAGAAGTCCGTTAGCATGATAACCGTCTAGTTTATCAGCATTGCCTGCACTTGTAGCATAAGCACAACTTCCACTAGAAGTAATATAACCAGTATCATTAGTAAGTTGACTTACTTTTGTAGGTATTTCACTCTTCTTAGCGTAATCTGCTAAACTTTGATGAGAAGTAAGATACGTTCCTAAATCTACAGCAGTTCCACCA
>ERZ779697.489-NODE-489-length-19528-cov-4.63585_pt1 | contig 19528 bp, 18 predicted proteins | sample MGYA00511881_ERZ779697 | MGnify/ENA primary metagenome ERZ779697 (study PRJEB29588, sample SAMEA2148105) | human gut metagenome | biome: human gut; feature: human-associated habitat; material: faeces | place: Denmark | collected 2008/2010 ... | reverse complement strand
AGAACCTCGCACTCTGGCGTTCATTCAGTTCATTGTTCAGTTTTCAAAGGTCATCTGTCGTTGCTCTCTCGCGACGACTTGTTTATTTTAGCAAACCCGGAAAGGTTTGTCAAGGAATTTTTTGAAGTATTTTTTTCAAAAGATTCCGCTCTGTGGGGCCTTGCCCCGACAGCTCATTTAGTATACTACTTCGTAAAGGTTGTGTCAAGAGGAAAATAAAAAAAGAGGCCCGCAGGCCCCTTTTTTTATTCATCCATTAAAATTCTGCTTTCCAGACACCGTGGAGGTTGCACGATTCGTAGACGACGCCGGAGTCGACAGCGTCGAAAACGGCCTTCGGTTCTTCACCGGGTTTGAGGAATTTGACTTCCAGTTTATCGTCCGTTGCCAGGGCGATCCATTCGATATGGTGTTCTTCGAGCATCGGGTGGATGACGGAGCCAACGGTGACTTCAATTTTATCGCCTACGCGTTTGATATCAGGGATGTGTTTTTCTTTCGCTGCATCGACGGATCCGACGGCGATCGGTTCAGCGCCTTCTACGCTGCCGCTGAGCAGAGCCAGTACATTTTTGCCTTCGAGCTGATAGAATTTAACGTCTTTCATAGTAACTCCTCCTCTAAAAAATTCAAGTTCCATATATAAGGATATATATTATATATTCATCTGTCATTCATAGGTGGTAATGAAGTATTTTGTACTTTTAATTGATATTTGTTCTTTGTTATACCTATATCATACCTTATTTAACTATTTTTGTCAACAAATAATCAACAAAGAATAATTATTTCTTTATAAAAAAGACTGTGCATGAAAACACTTGCTCTCATGCACAGTCTCTTATTATCACAATACTACAAACTATAAACTATCTTACTTCCCCTGGAAGTGTTTTGCGCGTTTGTTAACGAAAGCGTCCATACCTTCCTTCTGGTCTGCCGTGGAGAAGCAGAGGGCAAAGACTTCATCTTCGTAGGAGATGCCGGTGACTACGTCGCAGTTGATGCCGCGGTTGATAGCCGTCTTAGCGAGCTGTACAGCGATAGGCGCATTGGCCATGATTTCTTTAGCTACCTTTTTGCATTCATCCATCAGTTCAGCCTGCGGAACGACTTTGTTGACGAGGCCGATGCGATAAGCTTCCTTGGCATCGATCATGTTGGCGCGGAAAATCATTTCTTTGCCGTAACCGCGGCCTACGAGACGAGGCAGGCGCTGGGTACCGCCGAAGCCCGGCGTAATGCCGAGGCCGACTTCAGGCTGACCAAATTTTGCGTTTTCTGCAGCATAGCGGAAATCGCAGGCGCAGGCAAGTTCGCAGCCACCGCCGAGAGCGTAGCCGTTGACAGCGGCGATGACCGGCTGGGGCAGATTTTCAATGCGCGTAAATGTATCTTCAGAAATTTTACCGAATTTACGGCCTTCGACAGGGTTCTTCGTAGACATTTCAACGATATCCGCACCGGCTACGAAGGATTTCTGACCATCGCCGGTAACGATGACAACTTTGACGGATTCATCATTTTCAATTTTACCGATGCAGTCATTCATTTCCTGAACGGTTTCCGTATTCAAAGCGTTAAGTGCTTTCGGGCGGCTGATTGTTAAAATACCGATACCATCTTCATTGACGAATTTAATATTTTTATATGCCATAATGAAAACCTCCTAACATTGTTGGCCCTGTCTTGAACCAACCTTTGGCTACAGTATAGCTGTGACCGTCTTGGACCAAAAGAGGAAGAAGCTTGCCTTTTTTGGACCCTATGATAAAATATACATGTTTTTTACAAATACGATTTGCGTATATATCTTTATATATAGAAAGGAGACTGAATGTGATTTCAGGTGGATATGCAGCGACGCTGAAACGTCTCATTACTTTTACACAGGCAAAATTCATCTCCCTGGCCGAAGTCGTCGGCTATGACGTCTCATATGTCAATAAATGGAGCAATGGCACGAAGCTGCCGTCGTCGCGCTACGTCGAACGGATCAACGAAGAAATGGGAAGATATTTCGCCGAATTGATTGCCAAAGAGAAAAAAGAAGCTGCCTTCTTCAAGGCTTTTCCCATTGCAGAAGATACGGATGACCTTGGTTTTGAAATCGGTCAGTACCTCTGCGCCGCCTACAGGACGACGCTGCACCAGAACAGGGCGCCGAAATTCAAAGAGGAAAATGCATCCATCCAAATCATCACAGGCCATCACGATACGGCTGCCTTTCTCTCCGATTTACTGCAAAAAAGCCTGCAGAACCTGGAAGAAGACGGTGAACTGCTCGTCCTGGGCGAATTCACGACCTTGGACAAAGCCGGTTTCTGGAAATATTTCAAAGGCCTCCATTTAAAGCATAAATTAACCATCCGCGTCGGCCTGGACCTTGGAGAAATCGAAGCGCAGCCGGAAACCCTGATTGCTATGTACCGCACGCTGGACCAATTTCTGGACCTGGATTTTACCTTCTATGATATAAACGATACACCTCAGGCCAACCTCATCATCCTCAAAGGCTCTTTTGCCGTCCAATATGCTCTGGATACACAGCCGCGCTTCCAGATGTGCACATATATCTTCGATAAAGAACTGACCTGGGATATTTACGAAAAATTCAGTTTCACAGGCAGTGAAACAAAAGCCCTCATGTCGACAGTCAGCTCCCTCGGCCTCGATGAACTTGGCTACCGCACGGCCTTCTATGCGACGACGAAGTTCTTCTTTTACCTGACGAACGGCTTTGAATTTCTCCTGCCCCATGAAGTCTTCGACAGCATCAGCGACGCCGTTTCACCGGAACAGGCCATTGCCGTCCAGCGCCTCTGCGTCACCTGGGAAGAAGTCCTCAACGCGTCAGAAATCGACTTCATCATCCCCATGGTTTCCCTGCTGCGCTATATCGATACAGGCTATATCTACCTGACAGATATCGAATACAATCTTACAGCAGACGAACGGCGGGCACAAATCCAAAGTGTCCTTGAAGGCGTCGAAAAGAATCCGAAACTGACGATGGCTACCTTGCTGCCGACGACCAGTGACGGCCTGTATATCGGTCAGAACTTATCTTTTTACTCCAATTATAAGACGGGTTTTTTAAAGAAAAACAAAAAGAACCTCCACAACAATGCCGATTCCTTTTATGTCATCAGCAGTACCCGTCTCCATTCCATCATCCTCGCGGCCTTCCAGAAAATGAAAAAGCAGCCGACGTATCGACAGTACACAGCAGATGCTTTAAAGAAAAAATACGAAACATATAAACCTTTGATCGACCGGACACTTTCACTGAAGAAATAAAGCAAAAAAACGGAGCCGCCGCATAAAAGCGGCGAGCTCCGTTCTTTTTACTGCAAACTGCAGACTATAAACTATTTTTCTTCATTTCCTTCAGGCCCATGGGCTTATCTTCGAAGAGGAAGGCCGGCATGAGCTTGACATCGTCGATGATCGGCTTGAAGCCCATCTGGTCGAGGACGTCTTTCTGAAGATCGATGCCCGGTGCGATTTCTGTCAGATGGACACCGTCTTTCTTCATTTCAAAGACAGCGCGTTCTGTAATATAGAGGACATGCTGTTTATGTTTGCGGGCATAGTTGCCGCTGAAGGTGATGTGGCCGACTTCGGGCACGAATTTGCGGATTTTCCCTTCCTGCAGGATGTGAAGTTTTCCGTCTTTGATTTCTTCACGCAGTTTGCCTGTCGTAAAGGTCCCGCAGAAGACGACGTTCTTCGTATTCTGCGTGATATTCACGAAACCGCCGCAGCCGGCAATGCGCGTGCCGAATTTGGAAACGTTGATGTTGCCGTCTTTATCGCATTCAGCCAGACCTAAGCAGGTCAGATCAAGGCCGCCGCCGTCGTAGAAGTCGAACTGTGTCGCCTGATCCATATAGGCTTCGGCATTGACAGAAGCACCGAAGCGGACGCCGCCGAGCGGTACGCCGCCAATGGCTCCGCCTTCAACGGTCATGGTCAGGCTGTCGCCGATGCCTTCTTCGTTGGCAACGGAAGAAACGAGTTCCGGAATGCCGATGCCCAGATTGATGACGGCTTCACTGCTCATATCGAGGAGCAGGAGTGCAGCCCGGCGGGCAATGACTTTCTTGGCATTGAGCGGCGCCGGATCGAGTTCTTTGACAGGAATCGTCGTTTCGCCCGTCAGGGACGGGTCGTATTCGCAGTCGAAGGACTGCTGGCGTTTGCTTTCATCGTCGACCTGGACGACGTAGTCGACATAGATGCCAGGTACTTTGACCAGTTTCGGGTCGAGCGTGCCGCCTTTAACGATTTTTTCGACCTGGACGACGACGATGCCGCCGCTGTTGTGGACAGCCTGTGCTAACGGCGTCGCGTCAAAAGGAGAAACTTCCTTGGTCATCACGACGTTGCCCCATTCATCGGCATAAGTGCCGCGGATGAAGCCGATATTCATATCCATGCGCGGATAGAAGAGCTGTTCGTGACCTTCGATGTTGATGACTTTGACAAAATCTTCTTTCGTCACGTCGTTGAGGCGGCCGCCGCTGATGCGGGGGTCCGCAAAAGTATCGAGGCCGACGTGGGTAATCGTACCTAAACGATGGGCTGCGACGTCGCGGAAGTACTGAGCCAGTGTACCCTGCGGCAGGTTATAAGCCTGGATTTTATTTTCATTGACCAGTTTCTGCAGGGCTGTAACGGCATTCCAGTGGCCGAGGATAGCTTTTTTCAGCATTCCTTCATGAGCGAAATGGTCGCCGCCGCGGCCGTCCGTGTTCCCTTGCGAAGCGGCGTAGATAAGCGTCAAATCACGAGGAGAACCCGTGTTAAGGAAGCGTTCTTCCAGTGCACTGGTCAAGGCTTCAGGCTGACCGGAACCGACAAAGCCGTTGGTCGTGACGACATCACCGTCTTTGACGAGCTTTGCCGCTTCCTGGGCCGTAATGATTTTTACTTGTTTCATGACTGCCATCTCCAATTTCTTCATACTTATTAACTATGCGTTTTTTATAATTTAATTATAGCACAGCCGCACAAAGAAAGATTGGAATAATCCATGAAAGGAATGGACTAATCAGGCAGGAAAAAATTCCAAGAAGTCAATTACTGGGCTTCCAAGGCATTCCAGGCTTCATCAGCCCGTTCGACGAACATCTGGCGGACAGCGGCATTTTCACCGAGACCATGGATGTACGGCGTGACTTTGAAGCCTTCTTTTTCCAGGATGCTCTTATGGGAATCCGCATCGGCACCGGCCATATCATTGTTGGCATGGTCGCCGGCAACCATCATCATCGGCATGAGGATGACGTTCTTGATGCCCTTGGCTTTCAGCTGGGGAATGACCGTATCGAGATGAGGCCAGCCTTCGACGGAGTAGATGTAAACGTTGCCGAGATTAGCGGCATCGAGGCGGTTCTGGATAACCGAGTAGTAGGCATTGGCCGGATGGGGCGTGCCGTGAGCCATGACCAGGATAGCATCTTTCTTGCCGATTTTCGGGAACTGCGTCGAGAAGGCTTTGACAAATTCAACGATATCGTCGCGCTGACCTTCCTGCCCCATCCAGTACATGATTGGCGTGCCGATGGTCAGTTTCTTGAAGTCATTCTTGTAGAGATCGAAAATGGCTGTATCATAGGCGTATTCCATACCCGGAATGATATCGAGAGACGTAATGGCCACACGCGTATAGCCTTCTTTTTTCAGCTGAGCCATAGCCTGTTCCGGCGTCGGCACCGTCAGGCCTTCCTTGGCCTTAATGCGGTCGACGATGATGTGCGACGTAAAAGCGAGGACGACTTTCTGATCCGGATGAGCGGCTTTGATATCGGCAACGGTCTGGTCAATTGTCTTCTGGCGGCTGTCTTTATAAGTCGTGCCGAAGCTCAGGACCAGGATGGCGTCTGTATTGGCTTCATTCTGCATCTGCGGGTTATTGTACGTGCGGACGCCGATTTCAGCAGCCTGTTTGAGGGCCGGCGTGGCATCCTTGACTTCCGGGTTCAGCGTATAGGACGCAACGGACGTAGCACTAAAAGCACCGAAAGAAGTCAGCGCCAAAGACAGGACCAAAGCAGTTTTCAATTTTTTTCTCAGCATAGAAATCGCTCCTTCTAAAAAAATAAGACCGCGCAGAAGTTTTTCACCATTTTGCGGGTCTTAGAGTTTTTAGTTTTTAGTTTGTAGTTCACTGCACAAACTGCCAGTCACTAGCCGCTAGTCACTAAAATAATCGCCATCCCTATCGCTCGCAGGTCAACCGGTGATTCTGAATCAGGCAGTTCTTCTGGCTCGGATTCACAGCCCTGGCTGCGCCTTCCCATACGTAAACGTACAGTGACATCATTGCAGCCTGGCTCCTCCTTACAGCGGCGGGACCGCGCCGGTTTTGCACCGGACTTCTCTATTGAGCATACGCACCTGATCTGCGCTATGTACTTATAAGAAATATATCATTTTTGACAAAGAACTGTCAAATTAAAGGTCTTCCTTGATGGCCTTTAAATCTTTAATATCGACTTCTTTCAGCATCTGGCGGAACTGAGCCAGCTGTTTTTCCACTTCCGGTGCCAGTTTCGGGAATTTGGGGTTGATTTTCTTCAGGACTTTGAGGACAATCTGGGCAACGACATAGCGCGTGTACCATTTGTCGTCCGCCGGGACAATGTACCACGGCGCGTACTTCGTCGACGTCGCCGTCAGGACTTCGCTGTAGACTTTCTGATAGCGGTTCCAGTACTGCCGTTCTTCGATGTCAGACATGTCGAATTTCCAGTTCTTCTGCTTCGTGACGATGCGGTCGATGAGTCGTTTCTTCTGTTCATTCTTCGATAAGTGCAGGAAAATTTTGACCATGGGGAAGCCGTTTTCATAGAGGTAGCGTTCCCAATCGCAGATCTGGCGGTATCGCGTTTCCCAGATATCCTTGCGGATCAGTTTTTCCGGCATGCCGTCGCTCTTAATCAGGTTATGGATGCGGGCGACGACGACTTCTTCGTAATGGGAACGGTTGAAGATGCCGATTTCACCGCGTCCCGGCAGGGCCTTATTGATGCGCCACATGTAATCGTGGTCCAGTTCTTCGGCACTCGGCTTCTTGAAGCTCTGTACTTTCACGCCCGCCGGGTTGAGCTGGGCAAAGACGTGCTTGACTGTACCGTCTTTACCAGCCGCATCCATGGCTTGGAGGACGACGATGACGCCGTAGTGATTATCGGCGAAGAGCTTTTCCTGCAAATCCTGCATTTCTGCAATCGTCGCCGGCAGCAGTTCACCTTTCACCTTTTGCTTATCTATGTCTCCATCGCAGGCCGTCGCCCACTGGGACAAATCGATTTTTTCCCCTTCTTTAGCAATATAACGCGAAATATCCATGAAAAAAACTCCTTTCTTTTCAATTAGCTTACCGCTTCCACTGACTATGCCCGCCGTTCTTGTAATCGATGTTGATGGGGCCCAAATGGACCTTGCCGTTGACAATCGTAAAGGCATCTGTCGAAACGTCGCCAAAGAACATGGAAATGACGACATCCCGGAAAGTCAAGGTCTTTCCGTCCTGGGCAAAGGATCCGGAAATGCCCCGGAAAGGCAGGCTGTGGTAGCGTCCCGGACCGGAATGGAAGTCGCCGTAAATATGCTTCGTTCCGGCCGTCTTATTTTCGTCCATATGGAGCTTCAAGTCGACATTGCACTTCATGAACAGATCATGGGCCGCGATGCCGCCTTTCAGATTTTTGCCGATCATGTCTGCCGTATAGGCCCGTTCATCGAGATTGACACTGCCCCAGCCTTCCATGGAACCGCCGAAGACTTTCGCTGTCACGTCCTGGACGTCCAGGATTCCCTTCTCATAATGGACCTGGCCGACGACATCTGTAAAGACGAGGGCCGTAATGTCGAGCTTATCCATTTTCAGCGTACCATCGATGACCGGTGCGGCCAGAGGGCCGCGGATATCTGCCGATACTGTTGCCGGATCGTCGACATCGAGGCCGGCGCCGAGAGAACGGGGATTACAGTCACTGAGGAGAAGCGAGAGATTATACTGAGGCACATCAGGCTTGAAATCAAGGCTGCCGCGGATGCGCAGGGCACCGGCTTCGACAGTGCCCGTAAAATGACCGGCCCGCAAATCGATATCCGTTTTTCCCTTCGTATGGACATGTGATGTAAACTCGACGTCACCAATTTTAAAATGGCGCTGCGGCGATTCTGCTTCGATGACGGCGTGGTGCAGGGTGACACGGCAGTTAAACGGCCTGTTGCTCTTCGGCCCGGTAATGGAAATCAGATCGTCCGGACGGCTGCCGCTGCCGTCTTTGGCCTTTTTCATGTGCTGCAGTTCCATCTTGTCGTTGAAGATCAAGTGGATATAAGGCTCTTCGAGGGTCACATCTTCAAGGCTCTGCGTGCCGATATGCCGCGTCAGGATATCGCTCAGTTTGACGCGGAAGCTCCCTTCCGGGATCTGAGCCAGTGTCTCTCCTTCTTCATCCTGCCAGAGCAGATTCTCAAAGGATACGCTCCCGCCGGGCGTCGCCGTCAGCCGTTCCACCGTAACCGTGCCGGGAAAGAGCTGACGTTCGGCGACGACGATATTGAAGATATCTGCGGCCTTATAACTCAGAAAAAGGCAGAAACCGTAGAGGGCCGCGGCGATGAGCAGGACGATAACGGCCAGGCGCTTTAACTTTTTCCGCCGCTGCGGTGTCAGTTTATTCCACATGTTCCCCTGTCTTCTTGGCGCTCATTTCGCCGATTTTCCAATCGCTGCCGTCTTTGACCATCGTCACCTGGCCGTTGAAGGTCTGTACTTTGACTTTCGTACTGCCGGGAATCTTGTCGCGGGCTTTCAAGCTGAAGGAAAAGGTCGTCTTATCGGCACCGGCTGCAATCTGCCGAAGGTTGGAAACCTGGCTGGAAATGGTATTGTCATAGCCCGGCGCGTAACCATCATAGCCGCCGACCGAATTTTGGAAAGCCGGCGTCAGCAGGCCGTAGGCGGTCTGGAGCTGATGGTCCGAAATGGCCTTGTGATAGGCTAAAAAGGCTTTCTTCGCCCCTTCGGCCTTGCTGTCGACGACGCGGACGCTGATGTATTCGACAGTCTTGCTGTTCTTGCTGACAGCAAAGCGCAGCAGCGCGTCCTGGCCGTCATCGGTCTTAAAGGCGTATTCATAATGCGTCTGTGCGCCGTATTCCGAAGCCTGGTAATCGTCACCGTAAGCATTGATTACATCATCAAGGCTGCTGCCCTGATGAAGGCCGCGCTTCGTCTGCGCCGCTTCCGAAGAAGAAACAAGGGTGACGACCTTATCGTCTTTGACGACGACTTCCATATCCGTAAACTTATGGTGAAGAGAACCGTCTTTCCCATTGGACGTCCCCAGCTCCCGACCAAGGCCTTCCTTGGCTTCAGCCCAGCTTTCACCGAGGTAAACGCCGTTTAAAGAAAGTTCAGAATCGGCCGTCTTCTGCGCCGCTGCGGCACTGCCCGTCCCCTGGGGCAGTGCTTTTTTCTGGCTCTGAGAATGGCCGTACCAGAAACCGCCGGCAATGGCCAGGATGACCACGACAGCTGCAGCAATGACGGCTTTCTTATGAGCTTCGAATTGCTGCAGCAGGGACGGCCTCTGCGAAGGTTCAGCTGGAAGTATCTCCTGCACAGAGGCGGCAGGCGCTGCAGACTGCATCGTCTGCGAAACAGCTGCCGCATCCTGCGCTTTATTGAGCGGTGTACCACAGGCGGGACAGAATTTCGCGTCTTTTTCTACGAAATGACCGCAGTGCGGGCAGCAGTGCAGGGCGGTGCCGCAGTGACTGCAGAAGGCATCACTGGCTGCCACAGGCTGACCGCACTGGGGGCAGCGAAGGTCCCCTGCAGGCGCCGCGTCGGGCTGCGAAAAGTTGTTTACTTGATTTACATTTTGCGTTGACATGCCGTAATTGCTATTTTGAAAATCCGCATGGTTGTCGCCGTCATAGTCAAAGTCAAACGATGTAAACATGTTTTCACCGCTGAGGGTACCGATGTTGGCCAGCGACGAGATACCGAAGATAAAGAAGAGGGCCGTCAGGGGTACCGTATTCAGCAGGCGGAAAGCCTGGTAGAAGGACGTCCCCTTGGCTTCTTCGCGGCGGTAGATATAGTGTTGGCAGAACGTCGGCAGGAGCCAGAGGAAGAGGATCAGGACAGCATAGCCGACAAGCGTCCCATAGCCGCCTCCAGCCATGCCGAAGAAGATACGCGATATGCTGCTGATGATGTAGCCTACTACCAGGAGCGTACCCAAAAGGCAGACTGCCCAGGAACCGAGGACATAGTAGATATAGCGGCGATAGCGGCTGATATAGTGCCAGCGTTTGCGGTTGACATAAATCGTAGCGATGATGCCGATGATGAAGAGCACAGCCGCGACAGTGCTGTTAAAGATAAAGGTAATAAGACCTAAAAGCAGGCTGACGACGAAATACCCCAGCCACATCTTCAGCAAATAAACGAGGGCCCGCGTCTTGTAGAGAAGATAGATGATAATGACGAAAAGCGCCAGCGTGACTAACGAATCGATTGTACTGAAGAAGTTGAGGACACTCACCGTCCGCCGCAGACCAGCAGGCATGCCGAAAATCCCTGCCATCCCCAAGGCCTTGAGGAGCAATTCCAAGAGAGTACCCAGAACCGTCGCCACGATGCCGACATACATCATGACGATGAAGGCCGTGTACTTCTTGTGCTCCGTCGGGAACCACTTGCCAAAGTAACCTAAAGAATCCATAAAAACACCTCCGTTGATATAAAAATTCGCAAATATCATGATTTTATGTTACACCCATTTATAGAAAAGGAAAAGGACGGCTAAAATATTTTCCCTTGATTTTTCCCCAAAAATTCCAATAGTATAAAAATATGAAGTATATCACCTTCTTCAGCCGCCAGCTCGTCCTGCTCCTGCTATTTCTGTACATCGCCGTGACCTTGTTTATAGGGAGTATAATCTATTTTGTAAATAAATGAATGAAAAAGGGGCTGTCGCATGAAGCGCGGAGCCCCTTTTTGTGGTTCGTTTGGCGTGGTTCGTTTGCCGAAAATTCGCGTAAATACAATTTAGGATTTTCACAGGATTCACGCGGATCGCCGACTATGACGGCCCCTAAGATTGTACCGGGCAATGCGTTAGCGAGCACGCTGCAAAACGGCAAACGAGCCACGACCCACGGCAAACGGCGCCGCAGGCGCCATCAGTACCATTCGTTGATCCAGTTTTTTTCTGTTGGGAAGAGTGTCTGCAGTGTTTCCAAGGCTTTGTCGCTGCCCTGGATTTTTTCGTTGAAGACCAGCTCGTCGACGTCCATGGCGCCGAAGGCCAGGAGAGCCAGGGTGCCGATGGGCATGGAAACTTGTGCGTCTGCATCGGCTGCCGACGTGACAGCGCCTTTACCATCGTTTACACTTAAGGTAAACGTGCCTGTATTCCAGTCGGCCAGCGGGTCTTCGGTACGGAAGGTGACGCTGCCGTCGGCCTTGTAGGGCAGTTCTTCCAGTGCGCCTTTGACATCGACGATGCGGCCCGTCATAAAGGGCATCGTTTCATGGCCCTGCTTGCCGTCCGGATAAAAGCGGTACGACTGGTCATGAATGCCTTCGTTCCACTGGAAAGCTTCCCCTTGGGAACGATGGTTGTACATGTAACCCAAAAGACCGCGCTTCCCTTTACGGCAGGTGTAAACGAATTCACCGCTGATGATGGTCGGTTCACCGAGATTATAGAAGGCATAGCCGATAGGTTGGTCACCGTCAAAGCAGACGGCGATGTTCCCTTCCGCCAGCTGGGCTTCGATATGGCTGCGCCAGCTCGCTTCGTCGCGCAGGGCATAACCGGAAAGATGCTTCGTGTAGCCATCGTAAACAGCCGCCAGGTACGGCCACTGGTCAGGGCTGTTGACGAAGGCATAGCGGACCGTCCGGTCCGTCAGGGGCCGCAGCGCTTCGAGGGGCATCGTTTCCTTCCACTGGTGACAGTAGAGTTCATAGCCGTAAGGCTGGTAGAAGCCGGCCTTGCTGGGCATCAGGATGTTCAGGTAGTGGCCGCGCCGCTTCATTTCCCTGAGGGCTGCCGTCAGCAGTTTGCCGCCGATGCCGCCGCGCCGGGCTGCAGGATGCGTGGCCAGGCCGACGATATACGACGTAGGCAGGGCTCTGCCGCGCAAAGAGATCGTATAAGGATTGAGATGCGTCACGCAGGCCATCTGGCCTTTCTGGAAGCCCATGAGGACATTTTCAGGCTTGTAAAAATGCTGGAAGTACCACTGGAAAAACGGGTCTTCCCGATGTTCAAAGCAATAATCCCAAAGGGATTCGACGAGTTCCCTGTCGTCGGCAGTAGAAATGCGGAATTCCATCAAAAGGCCCCCTTATTTCTGGCGCAGTGTGACGTCGTATTTTTCGACGAAGTGATCCGGGTTGTACGATTCTTTGGAATGGCGCAGGCCCGGGATGCCCATATCTTCTTCGCGGTTGATGTACGTCGTATGCGGCCAGGCATGGACGACGAATTCATGGTTGATGACCTGATAGAGGCCGCGGATCGTCGGGTCGCTCTTTTCAAAGTGGATGATCGCTGTATCATCGTTGAGCATTTCGCCGATGGAAAAGGCGACGATCTTATTGTACATGCGGATAGCACCGCCTGTCGGCTGCAGGACTTCCCAGTTGTTGAAAACCGTTTCGATGGCCTGGCGTTCGCCCAGGAGCTCATCGTCTTCGTCGCCGGCTTCGTGCTGGTCGTACCAGGTCTTTTCCGCTTCCAGGCATTCGTCGAAGATGTCTTCCGTAATGGGGACGTATTCCCAGTTGCCGAAATACTGATTGCGGAAATGGTTGAGGTTGTTCTTCTTCTGGCGGTATTTCTTGCCCGAAAGATTGATCAGGCTCTGGGTCAGGTAAACGTATTCGTAGTTATCCCGGTCCGGCGTGAATTCATAGCAGTCTTCGCAGAGACGCTTGATTCGTTCCACCGCGGCCGGCGTGACGCCTTTCATCAAAAAAGGATAGCCGTGTTCTTCGAACCATTCGTGCATGCGCAGGACGCCTTTGGTAAAACTGCCGTCCTTGCGGGCAAAGGGCGGGATCCAGAACTGTTTCTTGCCGCGGCCGGAACGGATGTAGAGGACATTGTCTTCTTCAGCCCACTGGATTTCATAGGGCTTCTGCCAGGCAAAGAGGGTCATGAAGGTCGCGTCGGCCTGTTCATATCTTTGCTGATGAAAATAGTCATCTATAAGCGGTTTATCTTCCAAACGGAATTCTCTGAATTCAATAATAGTAATCTCCCCCTCATATGTTCACACTTTGGATACATAAGGATTGTCTTTTATATAAAAACGCCAGGGAAAATGTTTCCCATGAACTGCGTAATCGATGTTGATGCGCGTCGTCGTGACGACTTGAAAGGAAAGTTCTTTTTCCGGATGCGCGATATAGAGCGGCCCTGCCGTCAGGGGCAGTCCGTTTTCCTGCCGCGTGATGGCCATGGCCTGGCAGAGCTTGCCCGGCCCGTTCATCAGGCTGCGGGCATTCTTAGCCGCCCGACGGCGCTCCTGCATCAGTTCCAAACCGTTTACCGGTTCAGCTGCCCGGATCAGCACGGCCTGACCGGAACCGGCCGGGCCCGTGACGATGTTGAAACAGCAGTACATGCCGTAAATGAGGTAAACGTAGCTGATGCCGCCGGCACGGAACATCGGTGCCGTGCGTTTCGTCAGGCCTTTGAAACTGTGGGCGCCGTCATCGGCAAAGCCGTTGTACGCACAGCCGTAGGCTTCTGTTTCCACAATGCGGCCGATGCAGGTGCCCTGCGGTGTTTCATGGACGAGATACTGGCCCAGCAGGCGCGGGGCCAGTACGCTGGCGTCTTCTGTAAATTCGTCAGCCGTCCAGACTTTCATCATCCTTTTTTCCGGTATCCCAGGGAATGGGAAATCTCATTGGCATACTGGCTCATGGTAAAGAGCATCTTCTGACGGATCGAATCGTAGAAGCGCATGGACGGGCCGGCAATGGTCAGCGAGGCAATGACCTGGCCTTCAAAATTAAAAATCGGCACAGACAGGGCAAAAAGACCGTGTTCACTTTCATCCTGCGTCATGGCATAGCCGTTGTGGCGGATGGCAGCGAATTCTTCTTCGGAAATGTTGCCGTACTTATTGATATACCGCTGACGCTGTTCCTCACCGGCCCAGGCCAGGAGAACCCGGCCGGCAGCCCCTTTATAGAGGGGCAGGGATTCGCCGAGCGGGATAACGCGGCGCAGGGAATGGGTGCTTTCGACATGGTCGAGGCAGACGCGGCAGTCCCCTTCGGCAATGTAAATGCTGACCGTTTCATTAAACAGCTGCTGTAAACTCCGTAAATACGGCTTCGCCAGGGTAATGACGTTCTCCGTCCAGTGCGACGAATAGCCGAGAGCCAGAGCCCGCGGGCCGAGGCGATACTGCTTGGACGTATCATTGCGCGTCAGGTACTGCCGCCGTTCCAGCGTGTTGACGATGCGGAAGGCCGTTGACGTGTTTAAACGCGTATGTTCGGCAATTTCTTTCAAGGTCATCCCTGTATTGCATTCCACAAAAAGGTCGAGGACATCGAGGCTTTTTTCCAAGGATTTTAACAAGGTACTGTGATGTTCTTCTTTTACCATTGCTTCACCTGCTCCCGGAAATTATGATTTAACTTTCATGCCGATTTCCAGCGAATCCGGCGGATCCGCAACGACGACATCGCCTTCGTCAAGGCCGTCGAGGATGACGACGCGTCCGTCTTCTTCATCACCGGTCAGGACCGAGCGGGCATCTGCCAGGCCGCTGTCATTGACGATGTAAACGAAGTCACCGCTGTCTTTCGTGCGGACAGCTGTCTTGGGCACGGTAATCTGCGATACTTCCTTCGGCGTAGCGATGCGGACATGGTAAAATTCACCGGGAACAAAGAGGTTCTTCGCGTTGTTGAAAGTGACCTTCGCCATATAGGAGCCTGTAGACGGATCCTTTTCCGTAGCCAGATAGGTCAGTTCCCCTGTTTCCGTTTCACCGGAAGCAGCAATCAGCGAGACCTGCAGGCTGCCGTCCTTCTTCGCGTCCTGCAGGGCATCGATGTACATTTCCGGTACGGCAAAGGTAGCAACAAGCGGCGACATCTGCTGAATCGTAGCCAGGACATTGCCGGCTACAGCGACGGACGGATTGTCGGCAACGGACGTGACGCGGCCGTCGATAGGCGAATAAATCGTCGTATTCCCAAGCATGTCGCGGGCATTCTGAACCGCCTGCTGAAGCTGGGCAATTTTTTCGTGGTCCACAGCCGGCGCTTCCTGTACCTGGACAGTCTGCGTCGTTTCACCGCCGGAAGAACCGCCTGACGAGCCGCCGGAATCAGCCATCATCTGGTTGTATTCGACTTTCGACAAAGCGCCCATATTATACCAGGCCTTCAATTCAGCCCGATGGCCGCTGTCACCGCCGCCGCCACTGCTGCCGCCGCTGCTGGGTGCCGGTACAGTGACCGTCTTATAGGTCGGCGTCCCTGCCGAAGAAGCCGCTACCAACTGGGCTTCGGCCTGGCTGACGCTCTGCTGGTACGGCGTCGAATCAACCTGGACGACGACTTCGCCGGACTTGACTTCCTGGCCTACGGCCAGCGGCGTCGAGACGAGTTTCCCCGAGAGCTTCGGTACGATATTCGTCATATGCAGAGCTGTAATATTGGCATCCAGCGTCAGGGCCACAGGATGGTCCGACTTAGAAACCGTTTCCGTTTTTGTCGACACGCTGTTGCCGCAGCCCGCAAGGACGGACACGGCCAGTGCTGCCGTACAGGCAAGAGCTGCCCATTTCTTCAATTTCACGATATCCCCTCTTCGCGTAGGTTAAAAAAAGGTGTAATACAAGGTCACCAGCACGACGCCCGGCAGGCCGAAAAGGCCGATGATCAGGCCCGTGCCCAAGGTAATCGGCACGTGCTGAAAACCAAAGAGATAGCCAAAATGGTTGACGCCGTAGAGGACGATGAGGCCGACGACGACGTTGACCAGGAGATGGCGCAGGGGCGCCAAAATCAGTTTATGCACTAAAAACAAGGCAAAAACACCAACAGCTATCCAGAGATATTCCATAAAGGCCTCACATTTCCTGCCGATTGGCAACAGCGCCTGCCAGTGTCGCTTCATCGGCATACTCAATGTCGCCGCCCATGGGCAGGCCGCGGGCAATGCGGGTCACGCGGATACCGGCCGTCTTAATCAGGCGGGCCAGATAGAGTGCCGTCGCTTCGCCTTCCACGTCGGGATCGGTCGCCAGGATGACTTCCTTGACGGTCGCATTCCCCAAACGCTGCAGCAGTTCCCGGATGCGCAGATCTTCGACGTTGACGCCGTCCAAGGGCGACAAGGCTCCGTGCAGGACATGGTAGAGGCCGTGGTAGTCACCGCTACGTTCAATGGCCTGGACATCCTGCGGCGTTTCGACGACGCAAATCGTCGAGCGGTCACGGCTGATATCGCTGCAGATAGGACAAGGGTCCTGAGATGACAAATTAAAGCAGACCGAGCAAAAATGCATATTTTTCTTGGCATCGCGGATGGCTTCTACAAATTCATCGACACGGCTGTTCGGCTGCTGGACGATATAATAGGCCAGCTTACGAGCCGTCTTGACGCCAATGCCCGGAAGGCGGCGGAACTGCTCGGTCAGCTTGTCTAACGGCGTATCCATTAGAACATGCCCGGCAGGTGCATGCCGCCTGTAATCTTGCTCATTTCCTGAGCCATCATATCGTCCACTTTCTTATTGGCTTCGTTGACTGCAGCAACCATGAGATCTTCCAGCATTTCCGCATCTTCCGGATCGATGATGCTCGGATCGATGTGGACGCTTTCGACATTCTTTTCACCGTTCATGACAATCGTCAGTACACCGCCGCCGACAGTCGCTTCGACGGTGCGTTTCTTCAAGTCTTCCTGCAGTTTTTTCATTTCCTTCTGCATTTTCTGGACTTTCTTCATCATACCTTGCATATTTCCACCAAACATTTGAGTTCCTCCTAGTTTCTCTGTGAATTTATTTTTTATTTTCTATATATATATTACAGTCTCCCACGTTTTTAAGCAATGGGCCCAGGGCGGCTCGTTCGGCATCACTCATATCATCGAGAGAAACCGGCTGCCAGGTTGTTTCCTCATTTCCTTGAAAATCTGAGACTGGAATATCCTCATCATGCTGCGGCGTATTGACGGCCGCGGATTCCGAAACCGGGATTCCCGCATCGGCGAGGCGGGCGCCCCACGTGGGCGCCCCTACAGCTGAATCGGGGATTCCCGCATCACCTGCGGACTGCCTTTTTTCATTCAGCGGCTTTTTTTTTTCGTATTCTGTAAGTTCCGCGTCGCCTTCGAGGAAGCCCTGCATATGGTATGGGCCGCCTAACAGCTGGGATAAAGCGGCATCGGTGAATTTAAAATAGTCTTCCCTGTTGGCCCGTTTGACCATGAAGGGCGTCTTAAAAGCGACGATGACCTGGCCGTCGCCGATATAAACGACGCGGCCGTTGCGGATACAGGAGAGGACGGCCTTCTTCTTTTCCTTATCGAGGATGGCACACATCTTTTTCCAGAGGGCCTGGTATTCCGCTTTTTCAACTGGCGCTGCAGCCGCTGTTTTCGCTGCCGGTGCCGAGGGCTGCGGCATTGGCTTTTCTGCCGCCGCTGTCACAGGCTCCGCAGCAGGTCTTTGCTGCACTGGCAGCTGCGGCCGTTCAACGGCAGGCCGTACCTGCGGCATCGGTTTTACATCCGGCGCTGCCGGCACAGTGCTGTATTCCTCTTCCGGGAAAGGCACGGCTTCGTCAGGAAACGCAGCGGCACTGTAATCGTCTTCCGGCAGAGGCACTGCTTCAGGCGCGGGCTTACGAGTTTTGGCGGCAGCCCTGGCCGGCTGGGATGAAATGCCAGTGTCTACGGGCTGTGCCAGGGCATTGGCCTGGCGGGCAGCCATGAGGAGCCCCATTTCTACGGCAATACGCGGCACCGGCGAAGTCTTGGCCGTCAAAAGGGCCTGCTGGAGGATGCCCAGGATTTGGAAGACCCTTTCCGGCGTCAGTTCTTTCGCCTGTTTCTTCAATTCATCGAGACAGTCGTCATAAGCGGCCAGCGTATCCGAAGCAGAATCGGCCTGACAGAGCATGATAGCCCGCAGATGCGTCAAAAGTTCCGTGAGGATGACCCGCGGTTCCTTGCCCATCTGGATGACGTCGTCGACATCCTTGATGATGACGTCGCCTTGACCTTCGAAAAGGGCCTGGGACAGGGAAAAGAGCCAGTCTTTGCCGATGAGGCCCAATAAGTCGCGGACCAGTTTTTCATCGATCGTGCCGCTGGCGTTGCTCACGCACTGGTCGAGCATGCTCAGGGCATCGCGCATGCCGCCGTCGGCCTGGACAGCCAGGATATGGGCGGCGCCTTTGGTCAGGTCGATGCCTTCCTGTGACGCCACGTAGAGGAGGCGCTTGGCGATGTCTTCGCTCGTAATGCGCCGGAATTCATAGCGCTGGCAGCGGGACAAAATAGTCATGGGGATCCGTTCCGGTTCCGTCGTCGCCAGGATGAAGATAACGTGGGCCGGCGGTTCTTCCAGCGTCTTCAGGAGGGCGTTGAAAGCTTCCGTCGTCAGCATGTGCACTTCGTCGATGATGTAGATTTTCTTATGCCCTTCGGCAGGCATGAATTTTATCGTTTCCCGCAGGGTGCGGATATCTTCGATACTGCGGTTGGAAGCCGCGTCGATTTCTACGACGTCCAGTGATTCACCGTTCATGATGTGGCGGCAGACTTCACATTCATTGCAGGGATGCGATGTCGGACCGTGGACGCAGTTCATGGCACGGGCAAAGATTTTAGCCGTACTCGTCTTGCCCGTGCCGCGAGGACCGGAAAACAAGTAGGCATGGGCTACTTTGTCCGTATCGATTGCTTTTTGCAGGGTTTCCGTAATATGGGACTGGCCGACGACATCTTCGAAATTCTTCGGCCGCCACTTACGGTATAATGCAATGTATGCCATGAGTCTTTCCCTTCCGTATACGAAAAAAAGCAGCTAACCGCTGCTTTTACCAACTGAAAAGTACTCGTGTATGATAACCCGCCAGGTTACCCCGTGGCACATGGAAATATCTACTTATTGCTGCTTCCTCTCGGACCTGACAAGGTTCATAGGTTCCCATTGCACGAGCCCCAGCGGATTACCACGCACCAGTACTTTTATTAAGTTAGCTATATCATTATAGCGTAAAAGCAGGCGTTTGGCAAGAGGGCAGGCCTTGCCGTCTTCACTTTTTCTCTGCGCGCTTGAACCTCTCCCGCTTCTAGAAGCGGGAGATTCTTGAGAAGTTTGATACATGGACTAACGCCTGACAGCCTATTCCAAAGGAGTTAGCTGTCAGGATATCCTTATTCTCAAAGGGCTGTCCAAAAGCCCCTTACACAGTCCCTCGAAATCGAAG
>ERZ779697.487-NODE-487-length-19571-cov-4.01404_pt1 | contig 19571 bp, 18 predicted proteins | sample MGYA00511881_ERZ779697 | MGnify/ENA primary metagenome ERZ779697 (study PRJEB29588, sample SAMEA2148105) | human gut metagenome | biome: human gut; feature: human-associated habitat; material: faeces | place: Denmark | collected 2008/2010 ... | reverse complement strand
CCAATCCTAACTTCTTGCTAAAGAAGTATTTATTAAGCGACCATTCTGGGCGCACTCGCATAGATTTGCGTGGTCTCAATGTTCGTATGCCCCAGAATACGGCTGACGCTCTCAATTGGCATCCCTTTGCTGAGAGCCAGGGTCGCAAACCCGTGCCTGGAGCAGTGAAAGCTGATTTTCTTGGTAATACCGCATTCCTTTATCATCTTTCCCATACGCTTGCATATTGACCAATAGTTGAGATTGGGAAATACAAGATTGTTTTCCTGAAAAGCCTTGTAACGCTCGATTATCTGCAAGGGAATATCCAGCAGCTTCACCTGAAACGGTACACCCGTCTTGTGTCGTTTGGAAATAATCCATTTCTCACCGTTCACTTCCACAATTTGGTCGTAGCTTAATTCCTTTATATCCACGAATGAGAGGGCGGTAAAACTGGCGAAAACAAAAATATCACGGAGATAGGAGTTCTTGGGGTCTTTGAACTGAAATTCCATCAATGTTTTCAACTCATTCTCCGTCAGATATTCACGCTCTTTTGTGTTCGGGCTTATATGGAACTGGGCAAACGGATTTCTCGGTATATGTCCGTTGAAATGCGCCCGCATCACCACACCTTTCAGCCACATGCAGTTTTCCCATATCGAACCGTTGTGCAGTCCGGCTTCGTTGGAAAGGAACACGGCGAACTCCTTGATGAAGTCGGGCGTAAGTTCAGGCATGGAGATGTCGTTCCGCTTGTAATGTGACCTGATGAATGCCGCCACATGGTTTCTTGCCCGTACCCTTGCCATATAGGTAGCCCTGACCCTGTCTTTTCCGACACGCTTCTTGAACACTTCATTTTCCTTGTCGAAAGCACCGAGCAACGTTTCATACTCACCGCCCAATCCCTGATAGGCATTGCGTACCATTTCTGCCGTTACATACGCTTCACGGTCGGATATACGCTGGTAATGCTTGATGATTTGAGCCTTGATGTTGTCAAGCGCAAGATTGGTTTCCCTCGCTTCCATACTCTTACCCTTTGCCTTGTTCCCTTTGGCATCCCAAAGCTCTTTCGGGATAGCTCGCTTGCAGCTAAACTGTGCTACCGTTCCGTTGATTGTAACTCGTCCCATGATGGGGACAATTCCGTTCTTTTCCTTACTGCCGTTCACGTAGAACAGCACCTTGAATGTGCTTCTTGCCATACTCGTTTCTTTTTGGTTGCAAAACTATAAATCAACGAGTTACCTATTGATAAGCAAAGCTGCGCAGAACGCCGCAAAATGAAATAGGGACTGTTAAATCTGCACTTTCATCGGGTAATGATTAGGAAACCATTCTTTTGCTTTAATCTGCTTTAAGACGGTTTTCAACTGTCTGCCCAACTTCTGCGTTTTTCCTCTAACTCCCTAATTATCAAATCCTGTTGCGTTAATCTGCTGCAATTCGGCGGATATTCCAGAGATTTTCCGTATCTTTGTATTTCATAAAAGTGCCGTAAGCCTCGGCCTTGTTATGGGGATATGACCAAAGAGGCGGCTGATAAGCTTTATGGCTTAACGGAGCATTTTATATAAATGACGTGTAGCTAATGGCATTGTTGGCATAAGACAGAAAAGTAACAAACATAAAAATAATAAAAGTATGATTATTGATTTTGAGAAGATTAAAGAAGAAACCGTAATGAACTTTAAGGGCGGTGAGGGTCAGCTCGACACACGCAACTTTGTTGACTCTGCGAATAAAATAATGATGAGCCGACTGAAGCCGGGAGCTTCAAGCGGTTATCACACTCACGAGAACAACAGTGAGATTGTTTATATCATCAGCGGTGTAGGTCATTTCCGTTATGACGACACCACAGAGAACGTAAAGGCCGGTGATGTGCATTATTGTCCGATGGGCCATTCTCACGCCATGTTTAACGACGGAACAGACGACCTTGTTTATTTCGCAATCGTACCGGAACACAAGATTTAATTCATAATTCACAATTCATAATTCATAATTGGGTTGCTCAAACGTTGTAGGGTAGCCCAATTATTTTTTATAATGCATCGATTATGAATTATAAATTCCATTTTACCGAATAATTTATATGGTTATGCTTTACCAACAAAGCAAATCATAATTTTCCATTCTCAATTATTTTAGGGATTTCCCTATGCCATTTTGGGGATTATGTCATTGTACAACGGAAAATAATCCGTAAATTTGTAATGTTTTAAAATTATATATCTGTACTAAACGGCGGAGTCTGCTTAGAAATTTTAATTTTTCGGGCTTCTGCCACGTTCAGAACCGTATACGGAAGGAGACTTATTTATGAAGAAGACATTTGTATTGCTTTTGTGCGCCTCAATGATGTTGACAGGATGCACCACCGGCGCCGGTACAGGGGCTTATGCCGGTTCAACGCTCGGCGCGCTGCTCGGTTCGGCCATCGGAGGCATTGCCGGAGGACCGCGAGGCAGCGACATCGGCACACTTGTAGGCATGGCGGGAGGTGCCGCCGTGGGAGGTGCGTTGGGTGCAAAGGCCGACCAGCAGCAACAGGAATATCAGAATTATGAGGATGCAAGGTTTGAACAGAAGTATATGGAGCATCGTCGGGCAGCCACGGCAGGAAACAAGGGTTACGACAATAGGTATGACGACGATGTTTATCGCGGATATGACAACCGGAACAATGACTATGCCAGTAACGGCGGATATGACGACAGCGGATTCGACCCTACAAACAGCGGTGACGACGTGCTTTACGACTTCAACGGCTCCGACTATACGGGCAACTATACTGCATCGCATCCCGAACGTGTAATGCCGTCTTCGTCGTTTGACAATATCGACACGCCTGCAAATGTGGAAGACAAGCTGCCGCTGGAGGTGCGCAACGCACGTTTTGTTGACGACAATCAAGACCATAAACTGAGCGGCGATGAGCTGAGCAAAGTGATATTCGAGATTTACAATGTGTCGGGTTCAACTGTATACGACGTTCAGCCCATGGTGGTAGAGACAACGGGCAACAAGCGCATATATGTGTCTAACAGCATACACGTTGAGCGCATAGTGCCGGGCAAGGGCGTAAGATATACGGCAATGGTGAAAGGCGGAAAGAAACTGAAGGACGGCACGGCATGTTTCCGCATTTATGCCGTTCAGGGCAACGGCAACGTGGTGTCTAACGTTAGTGAGTTTAACATTACAACGGCGCGCCGCTGAGTGCCTTTCATGCATGGCGGCCGGCAGGCCGGGGCAGGGTAGATATAAATTAAAACGTATAGCTGATGAAGAGAAAAACTGTTTATATTATTGTAGCGGTTGTTGCCGCATTGGTATTGCTGACGTTCGGCGCCGGCTGGTATATGCTCGACTATGCCCTGAAACCCGACTACAACCGACGTGACACAGCTGTGGCGTATAAGCAGATAGCCTATGAATATCCATGGACTCGGCCGTGGATTGACAGTCTGAAGCATGCCCGTGCCCTGCGCGACACGTTCATAACCACTCCGGCTGGCGAACGCCATCATGCTCTCTTCGTGCGCAATCCGCGCTCCATGGGGCGCACGGCAATCGTTGTTCACGGATATACAGACTGCTCGATACGCATGCTGCCCATTGCGAGCATATATGAGCGCATGGGATATAACATACTTGTGCCCGACCTTCATGCTCACGGACTGAGCGACGGCGACGACATACAGATGGGATGGAAAGACCGCAACGACATAATACGCTGGATATATGTGGCACGCAGGATGTTCCGCGATGCCGACCGCTCTCCGCGCATTGTGCTGCATGGTGTGTCGATGGGTGCCGCAACGGTGATGAACGTTTCGGGCGAGAAGTTGCCCGACGGCGTATGCTGCTTTGTTGAAGACTGCGGATTTACAAGTGCATGGGATGAGTTTAGTCATCAGCTTGGCGAACAGTTCGGATTGCCTGATTTTCCTGTGCTATATGCCGCGAGCATACTCTGCAAGCTGCGCTACGGATGGACATTCGGTGAGGCTTCGTCGCTCAAGCAGCTTGGCAAACGCCACACCCCGATGCTGTATATTCACGGCACTTCCGACGATTATGTGCCGTCGGCCATGGTGCTTCCGCTGTTTAACATGAATCCGGCTTACGAGAATAAGGCAGACAAGACGCTGCGATATAACGATATATGGCTTACGCCTGGATGTGCACACGCAAAGTCGTATCACGACTATCCGTATGAATATGAACGGAAGGTGAGAAACTTTGTAGCTAAGCATATCGGAAGGTTGTAAGAATCGAATGGATGGCGGAATTTATCTATGGTTATAGATATAAAAAATAACGGACAACAGTTTAATGTTACTGTTGCCCGTTTTATTTTTCAGTGTGTCAATGTCAAAAACATATCCGTCAGAGCCTGATAAAGCTCTTTATAAATTATGCTTGTTCACGTTAAGTGTTGTAGGCATTGCGCTTATGCCTGTTCTTCGGTTGAGGCTTCTTCTATCAGTTGTCGTATGGCGTTGCGTATGTTGTTGCGTGCGTTGTCCTTGTTCATTGCCTCTGCCGTATCTGCATCGGCAGGTGTAACGGCAGCAATGCGCGTAAATCCTGCATCGAGCAGCGCCTGTCGGTCGTCCACTCTTCCGGCTATGAGCCATGTCGGCAGGCCTTTAGCCTTTGCCGCCTTCATCACATGGTAAGGCATCTTGCCCATAAGCGTCTGTCGGTCGGCATGACCTTCGCCCGTAACAACGCAGCATGCGCCTGTAATACGGCTGTCGAAGCAGGCAAGGCGGAGCATCAGTTCGGCACCCGACTGCATATCGGCTCCGAGATATTGCATGAAGGCATAGCCCAATCCGCCGGCGGCACCGGCTCCGGGCTTGTTTGAAAAGTCGTAACCGAAGTGGCGTGCCGATATTTCGGCAAATCTCTTGGCACGACAGTCAAGTCTTTCAATCATGTCGGGCGTGGCACCTTTCTGCGGGCCGAATACCGCAGCGGCACCGTCAGGACCATAAAGAGGGTTGCTTACGTCGGACGCCAACGTGAAACTGCATCCGTCGCGCAGTTCATCCGCAATGTCGTCAAAGTGGCCTCCTCTTGGCGCCAGTTTGTCTGTTATAGCCATCATCATGCCTATGCCCGCGTCGCTTGTGGCACTTCCGCCAAGACCGATAATGAATTTTCTGCATTCGCGCTTGAATGCCGACGCTATCAGTTCACCTACGCCATACGACGTGGCACGCATGGGGTTGCGCTCCTCTTCCTTCACGAGCGTTAGTCCGCAGGCCTGAGCCGTTTCTATTATCGCCGTGCCGTCTGCCGTTACGGCATATTCAGCTTCAGTGCGCCGCATCATCGGACCATGCACTATTGTAGTAACAATCTCACCGTTGAGCGCATCGGCAAAAGCCTTGAGCATGCCGTCGCCGCCGTCTGACACGGCAACACACTCAGCCGTTGCCCCGTTGCCGTATGCCTTTATCGCCTCTGCGGCAGCCTCTTCAGCCTCGGCCGACGTAAGGCAGCCCTTAAACGAGTCGATGGCAAGTATATATTTCTTTTCCATTTTTTTTATAGTTTTTTCTCATGTAGCGTTATCCAAAATACTTATCCACAATATGTCTTTAACGGCATATTCTGCATTGATTAATGCCGTTACGGGCTGTTAATGCAAGATAAATAATTAATGCCACAACCGGCGCAAAGTTAAGCATTTATTGTGATTTGCGCAAACGGTGATGCACGGCAAGTTATATTTGGTTCCTATTTTGAACTGAAGACACGGTTAAAAGGCTCTTTTTGTTTTTTGCGGCCGAAACACCATTATGTTAAATAGGTGAAAATAAATACGGCTAAATGCCATAACTAAAAATATTTGTTGTAATTTTGTGATGCAAAATCTGTTAAATTTAATATTATGCTTAATTTAGATGACATTTACAGAGCGCGATATGTGCTTAGTGAAATATTGAGACGTACTGACCTTGTGAAAGCTCCGAAGCTTAATCCTGAGAGTGATATATATCTGAAGCCAGAGAATCTTCAGATAACAGGTTCGTTCAAGATTCGTGGAGCTTATTACAAAATCTCGCAGCTTACTGATGACGAAAAGAAAAGAGGCGTTGTTGCCTGCTCTGCCGGCAACCATGCGCAGGGCGTTGCCCTTGGTGCTACATCTCACGGCATCAAGTCGCTGATATGTCTGCCCGAAGGTGCTCCTATCAGTAAGGTTGAGGCTACACGCCGTCTGGGTGCAGAGATTTGTCTCGTGCCGGGCGTTTATGACGATGCCTATCAGCGTGCTATGCAGCTGCGTGACGAAAAAGGTTATACGTTCGTTCATCCGTTTAACGACGAGCATGTAATAGCAGGACAGGGAACCATAGGCCTTGAGCTGCTCGAGCAGCTGCCTGATGTTCAGGCTGTTCTTGTTCCTGTAGGCGGTGGCGGCTTGATCAGTGGTGTGGCTTATGCCATGAAGACGCTCAATCCTAACATAGAGGTTTATGGCGTTCAGGCTGCCGGCGCTCCGAGTATGTATGAGAGTATAAGAAAGAAAGAAGAGATAACATTGCCTCAGGTGTCAACCGTTGCCGACGGTATAGCCGTTAAGACTCCGGGCGACCTTACTTACGATATCTGCTCTAAATATGTTGACGACATATGTCTCGTTTCTGAAGACGAGATTTGCGCAGCAATTCTGCGTCTGCTCGAAGAGGAGAAGATGGTGGCTGAAGGTGCGGGTGCTGTCAGCGTTGCCGCTGCAATGTTCAACAAGGTGCCTATCAAGGGCAAGAAGACCATCTGCCTTGTCAGTGGCGGAAACATCGACGTTAATATTCTTAGCCGTGTAATCAACCGCGGTCTGGAGAAGGACGGCCGTATATGCACCATATCTATGGAGCTTGACGACAAACCAGGTCAGCTTTATGAGGTTAACGGCGTTATAGCAAGTATGGGCGGAAACATCTTGAGCGTTTATCATGAGCGTGGCGCATACAGCCAGAAGATCAATGCGTGTGAGCTGAGCGTAAAGATTGAGACACGCAACCACGAGCATGTTGAGGCGATAAAGGAGAGCCTTAAATCAAAAGGCTTCAATCTCAAATAACATAGCCCCGGCACCGTCTGTGCGCACCCGGCATTAATTGTCATATAAGGCGGCAGGGCGGAGATTAGCCGCAAGAAGAATTTAATTAAAATTGAAAATAATAATATTTTAAAATCGAAGAGAAATGAAAGCACTACATTCAGACAAAGCTCCTAAGGCTTTAGGTCCTTACAGCCAGGCTATAGTAGCCGGCGGATTCGTATTCGCATCAGGTCAGGTGCCAATCGACCCTGCAACAGGTGAATTTGCAGAAGGCGGTATCAAGGAGCAGACAAAGCAGTCGCTCACAAACGTTACCAACGTATTGGCTGAGGCCGGTATAGACCTTACACATGTTGTAAAGACAACCGTGTTCCTTTCAGACATGGACAACTTTGCTGCCATGAACGAGGTTTATGCTACATTCTTCAAGGAGCCGTTCCCGGCACGTTCTGCTGTTGCCGTTAAGACTCTGCCTAAAGGCGCTCTTGTTGAGGTTGAAGTTGTTGCAACATTAGAGAAATAATATTGCTCATAATAAAGTTTATGGGGAACCTGCTTAGGCTGGTTCCCCATTTTTTGTTGTTTGTCTGAATATATTATGTTCGGGTGTATTTATGGTTCAGTTGCTTTATTTTGTCTTGCATTAATGGCCGTGTGCCTATTGCGGTGATATATAGCTTTTAAGTGCCTCTACATAGTCCTCAAAGGCCTTCAGTCCCTTATCGGTTATGCGGCACGTTGTGCGCGGCTTTTTGCCTTGAAATCCCTTTTGGATCTCAATGTATCCTGCGCTGCTTAGTTTGTCAAGCTGCACGCTCAGGTTACCTGCCGTGGCCTTAGTCTGTTCCTTCAGGTAAACGAAGTCGGCTTCGTCAACGGTCATCAGTATCGACATCACGGCCAGTCGCAGTTCGCTGTGCAGCAGCGGGTCAAGTGGTTTAAACATTATTGCTTCTCAGTTATTGTTCTTTCTCGTTCAATTTGGCTTCGTTCTGTCTGCCCTTTGTCTTTCTGTTCCTGTATAAGGCGATAGCCCCTGGTATCACCATCATCAGCATTCCGCCAAAGATAACGGCCGCCATCTCTTCCGGTCCGTTACAATCAAGGGCTGCTTTTATGCTGGCATATGAACCACTGCAGGCGAACAACGATATTATCTCGCTTTTCAGCACTATGCCGGTCATTATAGCCGCAAAAGTCATGCAGATGTTTATCGTGGCAGATATCGGCAGTTCTTGGGCTATAGGGTCATTTCCAAAATTGGTGACTTGACTCGCCACTGTTGAAGTGAATATTACCACTGCAAATGTTCTCCATATATTTTTTGTGATGTCGTTTATGAACGATTTTGGTACACCGGCAGTTTCTTCTTCTATAATCATCTTGCTGTTGATTAACAGTCCGATAAAGACCATCACAATCCATCCGAGATTACAGTAATAAGAGTTTGTGTAGCTCCACAACAATCCTATCACGGTTGCCGTTACGCATATAAGAATGCCCCATGTCAGAAGAGTGACTGCGCAGTTGCGTGTAATTACTTTTCGGCTTTGCTCAATAGTTTCGCGTATAATCTCGATGCTGTGTTCTGCTGAAAGTTTCTTGTTTTCTTCCGTTTCCATATCGTTATTTTTTATATTGTCGGTTAATGATTATTCCGGGTATCACCAGAATGAAAAGTGATGTGAGGCATATTGCAAGCGATTCATAAGGACCGGGATACATAAGCGCGAAGTTGGCAGGCACCACTGATACCACGGAGAATGTGGTTATGAAGGTGTGGCGGAGCACAAGGCCCGTAATCAGTCCGGTGAGTCCCAGCAGAAGTATCAGCACTGTCGTTATAGGCAGCTTGACCGTATACACCGTACTGTCAAACGAAATCGTGCCTATAACGGCAGTGATAAGCGCAAACAGACCGAATGATATCCATGATATTCTTAGCACTCTGCTGAAGAAGTTTGTAGGCTTTTTCTTGTCCTTGCGGCTCTTTGCAGCCATCACGCACCATCCTATGACGGCCATCAGAAACCACAGCGCGTTCCATGAAGGATTGCCGGTGTATTTCCATAACAGACATATAATAGCGGCAGTTGCGCAAGTCAGCAAGCCCCAAAATATCATCGGTGTTCCGGCGTTGCGCATTATGTCATTGCGGCTTTGCTCAATGGCCTGGCTTATTATCTTTAGACTGCGTTCGGCCGAAAGTTTCTCGTTGTCTTCCATCTTGAATTTTATTTTGCTGTTATTAATGTTTTATTGTTCTTAGTACCGGCCCCGGTTGCCGAGGCCGGTTCGTAAGGGTTTTCAGCAGGTCATTTAGCTTGTTTTACATCTCCCTTCATCTTGTCGGGAACATATATAAGCTCAATGTTAACCTTGCTGTTGTTTTCGCTCATTTCATAGTCGCCGAAGGCGCAATATTCCATTGGTATATTGTCTTTCTCGTCGAGTTGTCCGTTGCCGTTCTCGTCATGAAAGACATATATCTTGTCTTTACCGTCGGGCACGTCTTTTACGGTGGTTTCAATCTTGCCTTTTTCGGCTTTCACCTTAGCCCATTGTCCGCTCTTGGTGGCAATAAGTATCTGTCCCTTGTCGTTCGGAATGTTGCTTACGGTGAGCTGCATGTCTCTTTGTGCCGAAGCTGTTGCTGTTGCCATAAGCGCTATGGCAAGCATTACGGAGTTTAATATCGCCTTTTTCATAAGAATAGATTTTAACTGTTAATAATCTTATTTACAGCTCTCACACCCGTTTAGGCCACTCTGCAGCTGTGGCTTTAACGGGTTTTATCCGGATACAATGCAAATATAAAGTAGTTTATAATATAAACCAAATAAAAGTAAAATAATCGCCTAAATATTTCATTCTTTTAACTTTTCACGCTAAATTTTGTATTTAATCCGGCTGTTGCTTTAACTTTTTTACATGGCGTTATTTATTGTATAAATGCTGCATTTGACTTTCTGTCAGGCACTTTCGTAATTATGAAAGATGCCCTTTTAGCTTATAAAAGGCGGCATATTGCATTGTGATTTGTATCCTTTTACCTTCTAATATGTGTCCTTTTGCAATTTGTATAGGCCGGATTGCCGGTTATATGGTGCGGAGGCATTAAACCGAAAATATTTTTCTTAAAAACTCGTCACTCGTCACATTTGCCTTTAACTTATTGATGTTATGGCTGTTACGGTGTGACGAGTTGAATTTTCAACTCATCACAGCTTGTAATATTTCTGTGTCGACGGACTGTTCAGAATGGCTGATATGTGTGGATAATGTTGATAAATGCATCGAAAAAGTGCATTTTAGGTATGATTATGAATGATGTGATGAGTTGAGAAATCAACTCGTCACACTATAACTTGTTGATATATAATGATTTAAACGCCAATGTGACGAGTGACGAGTTTTTAAGAAAAATATTTTAAGTTTTATACTTTCCTAAAACTGGCTGACTTAAAAGAGTTTTTCCTGATTAAAGTATTATAAAATATATGCCTGCTGTTGGTGGCCTTTGCTGATGTTATGCGTTAATAGTTATATTAGTAGATGCCGCAGCATGCCATATTTTATTTTCTGTTCTTTTTATGTTTATGTCTCTTTTTCTCGCTGTTCTTTTTGTCGTTGTCCTTTTTCTCGTCTTTTCCCCAGTTAGGTTTAAAGTAGCTGTCTTTCTCGGTTATTTCGAAGTCTAGTTCAGGCAGGTCGTCGTCAATATCTCTTCTGTACGGTACGCCCTTTTCTGCTTTGTATTTTTCTACTTTTACCATGGCCACTCCTGAAGATATGATGCCAATCTCTTCTGCTGCTGCATACGACAGATCTATGATTCTTCGTCCGCGGCATCTGTCGGCCACTCTTACTATTACGCTTTTGCCGTTCTTTATGTTGGTAACCTTCAGCATGGTGCCCAGTTCGTAGCTTTTGTGGGCGCAGATTAGGCTGTCGCGGTGGTATCTTGTGCCGTCGCTCATGCGCCTGCCATGCAGACGGTTAGAATAATAGCTGGCCATACCTTTCTCCTGTGCAGGGAGAAAAGTATGGCCAAGCCAAAAGAATGTAATTATGAGAATTATTCTATATATCACTTATAAATGTCAAGGTTTTAGATGATACCCTGCTCGAGCATAGCATGAGCAACTTTCATGAAACCAGCGATGTTGGCGCCCTTTACATAGTCGATGGTGCCGTCAGGCTGTGTACCGTATTTAACGCAAGCCTCGTGTATACTCTTCATGATGAAGTGGAGCTTAGCGTCAACCTCTTCAGCTGACCATCCTAAGTGAGCTGCATTCTGTGTCATTTCAAGACCAGATGTTGCAACACCACCGGCGTTAACAGCCTTACCAGGAGCAAACAGTATGCCGTTTGACTGGAATTCGTGAATAGCTTCAGGTGTACATCCCATGTTTGAAACCTCGCAGCAGCACCATGTACCGTTAGCGATAAGTTCTTTAGCGTCGTCACCGTTCAATTCGTTCTGGAATGCGCAAGGAAGTGCCAGGTCGCACTTAACTGACCATGCTTTCTTTCCAGGAGTGAATATTGCCTTGCCGGGGAACTTGTCGGCCATCATAGAAACCTGATTGCGGTTAGATGCACGCATTATCAGCATGTAGTCGATCATGTCCTTTGTGATGCCGTCAGGTATTTGGCAAACACCGTCCGGGCCAGAAATAGCGATAACCTTTGCACCGAGTTCAACAGCTTTTGTTGCAGCGCCCCATGCTACGTTACCAAATCCAGACAATGCTATAGTCAGACCCTTGATGTCTTTGCCGGCCTTGTTGAGCAGATGCTGTGTGAAATAAAGAGCTCCGAAACCTGTTGCCTCAGGACGCAGGATAGAACCGCCCCATGTAGAGCCTTTACCTGTCAATACGCCTGTATTGTATTCGCGAGCAAGTTTTTTATACATTCCGTACAAGAAACCGATTTCACGTCCGCCTACGCCTACGTCGCCTGCAGGAATATCTGTGTCAGGACCGATGTTCTTCCAAAGCTCGAGCATGAATGCCTGGCAGAAGCGCATGATTTCAGCGTCAGACTTGCCTACCGGGTTGAAATCAGAACCGCCTTTACCGCCTCCCATAGGCAGAGTTGTCAGTGCGTTCTTGAATGTCTGCTCAAAGCCTAAGAACTTAAGCATAGATACGTTTACTGCCGGGTGGAAACGCAAACCGCCTTTGTACGGGCCGATGGCGCTGTTGAACTGAACGCGGTAACCGAGGTTGTTCTGTACCTCGCCTTTGTCGTCAATCCATGTTACACGGAATGTGATGATGCGATCAGGCTCTACCATTCTTTCAACAATCTTAGCTTTCTCAAATTCTGGGTGCTGATTGTAGGTGTCTTGAATTGATTCCAAAACTTCCCTTACGGCCTGTAAATACTCTTTCTCGCCCGGATGCTTCATCTCCAGGTCTTGCATTATTTTCTGGACTTCCATAGTATATGTTTTTAGTTAAACTAACATTATGTCGTTTTCGTGATGACAAATGTAGTCTTTTCTGATGTAACTTCCAAGGAAAATCCAATTTATTTAATGTATTGAACTTACTTTTTGTACTTTTTTACAATGTTCCTTCCTTTTTCTGGGGGATATAGTCAAAATAAAGCGGAGACAACATGTATTACAATGTTGTTTCCGCTGTGAATCTCATATTATGTAAGGTATGGATTAGTCAAGTTTTGACAGAGCCTGTTTCAAGTCGTCTATAAGGTCGTCGGCATCTTCGATACCTATTGACAGACGTATCAGGTCGGGGGCTATGCCTGCCTCCTTGAGCTGTTCGTCGCTCAGCTGTCGGTGTGTGTGGCTTGCCGGATGCAGCACGCAAGAGCGGGCATCAGCCACATGGGTTGCTATGTTGATAAGCTCGAGCGAGTCCATAAACTTGATTGCTGTATCGCGGTTGCCTTTCAGTCCGAACGACATCACGCCGCATGAGCCGTTGGGCAGATATTTTTTACCCAGCTCGTAGCAGGCGTCGCCTTCGAGTCCGCAGTAAGTAACCCATGCCACGTGCGGGTCGTTGTGCAGAAACTCTGCCACCTTCTGTGCGTTGGCGCAGTGCTGGCGCATGCGCAGTGCGAGCGTTTCGAGTCCCAGATTGAGCAGGAATGCGTTCTGTGGTGACGGTATAGAGCCGAGGTCGCGCATCAGCTGTGCGGTGAGCTTGGTCATATATGCCATCTTGCCGAAGGTCTTTGTATATGTAAGTCCGTGGTATGACTCGTCGGGAGTGGTCAGTCCGGGGAACTTGTCTGCGTGTGCGTCCCAGTCGAAGTTGCCGCTGTCAACAACGCATCCGCCAACCTGTGTTGCGTGTCCGTCCATGTATTTTGTCGTAGAGTGGGTAACTATGTCGCATCCCCATTCAAACGGACGGCAGTTGATAGGTGTGGCAAAGGTGTTGTCTATGATGAGAGGCACGCCGTTCTTGTGGGCTATGCGTGCAAACTTTTCTATGTCGAGCACCTTGCAGCCCGGGTTAGATATTGTTTCGCCGAACAGCGCCTTGGTGTTGGGTCTGAAAGCCTTCTGTATCTCCTCCTCGCTGCTCTCAGGGTTTACGAATGTGCACTCTATGCCGAGTTTCTTCATCGTAACTCCGAACAGATTGTATGTTCCGCCGTAAATCTCGTTTGAAGTAACGATATGGTCGCCTGCCTCGCAGATGTTGAACACGGCGTAGAAGTTGGCAGCCTGTCCTGATGATGTAAGCATTGCGCCAATACCGCCCTCAAGGGCAGCAATTTTCTTAGCAATGTTGTCGTTTGTCGGGTTTTGCAGGCGTGTATAGAAGTAACCTTCTTTCTTCAGGTCGAAGAGCATAGCCATCTCTTCGCTGTTGTCATATTTAAAAGTGGTGCTCTGAACAATGGGCGGTTGCACCGGCTCGCCGTTTTTAGGTTTCCATCCTCCGCGCACGCAGAGAGTTGACAATTTCAGATTTTTCTTCATCTTTCCTTGTTGTTAAGTTATATATGTTAAAATGTTTCGCGCCTTCATTCATGTAAGTAATGGTTATGTGCACATCTGTTATGCGCCGTCGTGTAATGTCTTGCCGTTACTGTTGGCTTGCGTCGGGTGGCCGCCTTGAAAAAGTTTCTGGCGGTTTATCCATTTGATTATTGTCACTGCAAGCGGGCGTAAATCTTTCAAAATGCCATAAGTAATGCCTGAAAACTTCTGAAGATTAATAGTCATCCACGTTTTGACTTACAATGTTTTACGCGATGTAATTTGATGCAAAGGTAGTATAAAAATTTGATTGAACGAATATTCTACAGCTAATTTGATGTTTGTTATGGTTCATTTGTTTTTTTATGGTCTCCTATTATATTAATTAAGGTATAATGATTTAATGGGATGCTTGTTGTAGTTTTTTTATGATTGGAATAAAAAATTTTGATATTTGTCTGATTTTTCAGATTGTTTTCAGATTTGGTGTGTTTATTTGCAACAACAAAACACCCGAAGGCATATTCTTCGATGATGTCAGAAATGATGAAACGGCGGTGCTGACGGGGTGGAGAGAAATAAAAAAGAATTAACAGTTTAAAAATAAAAATGATTATTATGAGAACCTTAGAATTTGTAAAGTTAGCGATGATTTGCGCATTCGGCGCATTTGTTACAACTTCCTGCAGCGATGACAACGACGACAATAATGTGCAGGTTCCCAATGCAGTGCAGACTGCTTTCAGTCAGAAATACTCAGACGTTAGACATGTAGAATGGGACGCTGAGGCCGGCGGATATCTGGTTGCTGAGTTTATGAAAGACAACAAAGAGTATGACGCTTGGTATACAGGCGACGGCACATGGATGATGACTGAAGTTGATCACGGACGCGACATAGCGTCATTGCCTCAGGCCGTTCAGAACGGATATGCAGCAACTGTATATGCTCAGCAGAAATGGACCGTTGAAGACATTGACGAGATACAGCGCAAGGGATATGACACCATATATAAAATAGAGGTTGAGAAAGCCGGACAGCCTGATCACGACCTATACTTTGACCTTGCAGGAACTCTGTTCAGAGATGTTCAGGACCAGAACGACGATCGCAACGAAGGACTCTTGCCGGGACAGATGCCCGCTGAGATACAGGCTTATCTGGATGCTAAATATGCAGGAGCCGTGGTTGTTGACTTTGAGAAGGAGCGCAACGGATACGAACTTGACATACGTCACGGCGGAAAGAGCATTGAGATAATATTTGACAGCTCATACAACTGGGTTATGACATCGGTTGACTATTCGCGCAACGTTCCTGCCGACATCCGTGCTGCCGTAAACGCACGCTATCCCGGAAAGGTGATTGACGACTGCGACTATATTGAGACTGCTGCCGGCGAGGCTTATTATCTGATTGATCTCGACAATTATGACAAAGACCTTAAAGTAGGTTTAGACGGAACGATAACAGAAGTGGTTGATTACTGAATGATTGAAACAATGTAGACGGGGCGGCATATTTGCCGTTCCGTCTTTTTTATGCCGTTTAATGGCAAAAAACTTTGATGTAGTGCATATCTTTTCTCACATTATTATTATCTTTGCGGAGAAGAAATTAATCTTGTCTAATCTGAGAAAGGCTGTAAAGTATGGGTTTGTTTAAGTTTTATTCTTACTTGTTCAAGCCGGTTACGCATCGCCGCGAGCTGTTGCTCCTGCTTCTTGCCACGGTACTGCCAAATATGTTGCTTCTGCCATTTATATGCAACTTAGGCCTGTTTGTCATCATTCTTGTGGCATGGGGCATGATTGTAGCCACGCTTTATTGTCTTTATAAAGTGAAAAAACATAATAATTGAGATACCAATATGAGCGAAAACGCACCACAGCAGTGGAATAAATTTTATCTGAAAGATGTAACGTTCATGAACCTCATGACGCACCGCATCTTCAATGTGCTGATAGTTGCCAACCCATACGACGCCTTCATGCTTGAAGACGACGGCCGTGTTGACGAGAAAATATTTAACGAATACACCGAACTCGGACTGCGCTATCCGCCTACGTTCACTCAGGTGAGTACTACTGAAGAGGCCGCGGAGGTGCTTGCGTCTACGAGCATTGACCTCGTGATATGTATGCCGGGTAACGCCGACAATGATGCTTTCACGGTGGCACGCTCTGTCAAGGCCAAGTTTCCCGACATTCCGTGCGTTGTGCTCACGCCTTTCTCCCACGGCATAACGCGCCGTATGGAGAACGAAGACCTCTCGATATTCGAGTATGTGTTCTGCTGGCTCGGCAACACTAACCTTATCCTGTCGATAATTAAACTGATAGAGGATAAAATGAACCTTGAGCATGACATTGCTGAGGCTGGTGTTCAGATGATACTTCTTGTAGAGGACAGCATTCGTTTCTATTCGTCGCTTCTGCCTACGCTCTACAGCTACATACTGGCTCAAAGTCAGAGCTTTGCCACAGAGGCGCTCAATCCTCACAGTGCCGCGTTGCGCATGAGGGGCAGGCCAAAGGTGGTATTGGCAAGAACTTATGAAGAGGCAATGGACATTTATGATAAGTATCATGAAAACACGCTGGGAGTGATATCTGATTGCCGGTTTCCGAAAGACGGAGAGAAGGACCCGGAGGCAGGATTGAAACTGCTGCGTGAGATACGCAAGCGCGATGAATATATACCATTGATACTTCAGAGCAGCGAGAGCGAGAACAGGCAGAAGGCCGAGGCTGAGCATTTCCGTTTCATAGACAAGAACTCAAAGAAGATGAGTCTCGACCTGAAAAATATTATGGCTGAGCACATGGGCTTTGGCGACTTTATTTTCCGTGACCCAAAGACTCATCAGGAAGTAATGCGCGTGCGCACTCTTAAAGAGCTTCAGGACAACATATTCAAGATACCTTACGACTCTATGTTGTATCACATATCGCGCAACCACATGAGCCGCTGGCTCTGTGCCAGAGCGATATTCCCTGTGTCGGAGTTTCTGAAGACTGTGACGTGGCACAAGCTGCAGGACGTTGACCTGCACCGCAAGATTATCTTTGAGGCCATTGTGCAGTATCGTCACATGAAGAACATCGGCGTCGTGGCTGTGTTCGACCGCGGAAAGTTTGACCGTTATGCCCATTTTGCCCGCATCGGCGACGGCTCTTTGGGCGGAAAGGGCCGTGGACTGGCTTTTCTTGACAATATAATAAAGACACATCCTGAGTTTAATGAGCGTGAGGGCATAAAGGTGTCTATACCAAAGACCGTTGTGCTTTGCACCGATGTGTTCGACAAATTTATGGAGAGCAACAATCTTTATCAGATAGCTTTGAGCGATGCAAGCGATGAAGAGATATTGCGCCACTTTCTCAGGGCACAGCTCCCCGACAAGTATATATCCGACTTTCTTACTTTCTTCGAGGCAACAGACAGGCCGATAGCCATACGTTCGTCAAGTCTTCTTGAGGACTCTCACTATCAGCCTTTTGCAGGTATCTATTCTACCTATATGATTCCTAATCTTGAAGACAAGTATCAGATGCTGCAGATGCTGGCTGCCGCCATTAAGAGCGTGTATGCGTCGGTTTACTATCGTGATTCAAAGGCTTACATGACAGCCACGAGCAACGTGATTGACCAAGAGAAAATGGCTGTCGTGTTGCAGGAAGTAGTAGGCAAGCAATACGGCAATCATTATTATCCCAATATTTCAGGAGTGCTGCGCTCTATTAATTATTATCCTGTCGGCAACGAAACTTCGGAGGAGGGTATTGCAAGTCTGGCGCTTGGACTTGGTAAGTATATTGTTGACGGCGGACAGACATTGCGTGTAAGTCCGTATCATCCTGACCACGTATTGCAGACGAGCAAGGTTGAGCTTGCGCTTAGTCAGACGCAGACACAGTTTTATGCCTTGGATATGAGAAACGTCGGCGACGACTTTAAGGTTGACGATGGATTTAATATCCTCAAACTCGATGTTTCTGATGCAGACAAGGACGGCGCCCTGACATATCTGGCTTCTACTTTCGATCCGTATAACAACATGCTACGCCGTGGTGCTTATGATGAAGGCTGGAAGGTTATCTCTTTCTGTGGCGTATTGCAGAATGGGGCTTTCCCGCTGCCGGAACTGATGCAGATGTCTATGAAATATGGAGCCGAGGGCATGCGCCGTCCGGTTGAGATAGAATTTGCATGCAATGTAAACAACGACCGTACAGGAGAGTTCTATCTGCTTCAGATGCGGCCTATCGTTGACTGTAAGCAGATGCTTGATGAAGACTTGAATAATATTGATGACAAGCGGTGTCTGCTGCGTTCGCACAATTCTTTAGGACATGGCGTAAGCAACGACATTGTCGACATAGTGTATGTTAAGACAGACGAGAATTTTACGGCAGCGAATAATCCTCTCATTGCAGATGAGATAGAACATATCAACCGTAAGTTTGTTGAGGAAAATAAGAATTATATCCTTATCGGACCGGGCCGCTGGGGTTCGAGCGACTCATGGCTTGGCATTCCTGTAAAGTGGGCTTATATCAGTGCGGCTTGTCTTATCGTTGAGGCAGGACTGGCAAACTATCGCATTGACCCGAGTCAGGGTTCTCATTTCTTTCAGAATGTTACAAGTCTTGGCGTAGGATATTTTACTATTGATACCTATAAGGATGAAGGTATATATCGCAAAGATTTGCTCGACGCCATGCCGGCTGTATACGAAACGCAGTATGTACGTCATGTGCGTTTCAGCCGTCCGCTGAAGATAATGATGGACGGAATGAAGCAGGAGGGCATAGTCTTGCTGCCCGACAGAGACTGATGCTTATTTTTTATTGTTATATTGCGGCTGTTTCATCATTTTGGTGGGCAGCCGTTTTTGTTTATTTATGTATTCCTGATTTGTCATTGTTTTGCTCGCATGGCATATTTCAGATGGCATAAAATAATTATGCCGGGCATTGTCTAATCATGATGTAAATATGTTTACTGATGAAATTAAATGATTAAGATGGCGCGTTGCTTGTCTTGATTAGTAGTGAATAGGTTGTTGTGTTTAACTCTTTTTACGTTGTCAAATATCTTGAAAGCCGTGTTAAAGCATTAATTTTGCAGTGAACTAATCGTTGTTTGTTTTTTACAAATGACATACGAATATAAATAACAGACATAATAAAGATATGGACAACAGACAAGAATTTTATTCACGGCAGGTTGAGAGCCTGTCTGGCATGATACAGAGGCTGAAGCGTAAGGGCCGCACTTATGTGGCTATGGAGCTTATAACGTTTTGCCTTGCCGTACTGGCTTTTGTTTTCTATTGCCTGCGTGGTCTGCCCGTAGGTCTGCTTTGCATAGCCGTGGCATTTCTGGCTGCTTATATAGTGGCTCGCCGTGCCGATGTGCGCAACAGTGAGACAACAGACATGCTGCGCCGCCGCAAGCAGGTGTACGACAAGGAACTGAGCTATCTGCGTGGCGACTTCAGCTGTTTTGGCGGC
>ERZ779697.486-NODE-486-length-19631-cov-6.69079_pt1 | contig 19631 bp, 18 predicted proteins | sample MGYA00511881_ERZ779697 | MGnify/ENA primary metagenome ERZ779697 (study PRJEB29588, sample SAMEA2148105) | human gut metagenome | biome: human gut; feature: human-associated habitat; material: faeces | place: Denmark | collected 2008/2010 ... | reverse complement strand
CCGGTTTTTTTTATTGCTTCCTTAAACCACTGCGTCTGAGTATGAACTCGTTGATACTGGCCATGGGGATTTTCCAGACCCGGTTGATCCGGAAGGCCTTGATGCCGTTGTTTTTATCTTTTAAGAGCTTGTAGAGCGTTCCTTTACCAATCCCAAGCCATGTAGCAGCTTCCTGCACCGTTAGGAGCTGGCTTTCGTTTTCATCGATCATATTCGATTCCCTCCTTCTTTATCATGATGTTATATGTCATGTTGCTGATTACCGTTTTAGTTGAAAAAAATTATGCTGAAATCTTGTGGCATCTGATGAAATGCAATATGGGGGAGTGAAGATGCTGTAGGTCTTGCTTGTTGTAATCAGAACTATATCAATGTATGGACTTGCCGAGAACATCCGCATACGCTTCCAAATCGGAGACGAGGATTTTATAGGCTTTCCCTTCTTTATGTGCTTTGAGCTTGCCGGTATGGATAGCACGATAAATTACGAACGTGCTTTGGCTCAATAAACTGGCCGCTTCAGAGACTAAAACTTGCATTTTAGTTATCGTTACAGTTCCCATAAGGATCACCTGCCTTTCGTTTGATTCTCTACGTTCATTTATCATTATGTTAGTTCCGGGGAGGGCCGAATTGATTTTGTAAGGCTGGTGACGGGGAACAGGTATGATAATATCGCTAAGTACATTTATATACTGTTGTTATGACTATAAATTCAAAACATCTCAGCCTATGCTAACTAGAGCATAGGCTATTTTTTATATAATTTTGCAAGCAAATCGTGACAAAAAAGTTCATAGACGCGTTAATAACGATTAAATAGGAACTATTAGGGATAATATAGGAACTTATAGTTCGTTCAAAAAGTTGTAACACTTTTGTATCATTATAAGAAAGGAGGCGCTGGAGATGGAGAGGAAGATTGATACTCGGATTATGGGGCTAAAAATTGCATATTATCGTAAAAAGCGGCGTATGACCCAAAACGAGTTGGCAGAGAAGGTGAATATCAGCACACGGTACCTGTCCAAAATAGAATGCGGCCAGGTTGCGAACTGTGCTTCATTTCCGGTGCTGAACCGTATATCCAACGCACTAGGCATTGGCATCGAACAACTGCTTACCACGGAAATCGTTGATTGATTCTGGATTTTATCAGGTTTTGAAAATTGTATAGTGTTGAACTCACCATTATTTATCACAGAAAGGAAGTCTTTTCAATGAGAAATCAAAAACGTATCCGAACGCTCCTTGCCGTCCTTGCTTGCACAGCAACATTTTGTGGTGGGCAGATGGTCTTTGCAGAAGATGGAATCGTACTGGGTGGAAATAATAATACAGCGAGTGGACTATACTCTTCCGTCAGCGGCGGTTACTCCAATACGGCGAGTGGCCCGAGTTCCTCGGTGAGCGGCGGTTTTTCCAATACAGCGAGTGGCCTTAAAACCTCAGTCAGCGGAGGCGAAAGCAATACAGCGAGTGGCTCGAGTTCCTCGGTGAGCGGCGGCTTTGAGAATGAAGCGAGTGGCTTGAATTCTTCGGTGAGTGGCGGCTCTGATAATAGGGCGACTTGGAGGAGTTCCACGGTGAGCGGCGGCGAGAAAAATATCGCGTATGGCATGGATTCTTCGGTGAGCGGCGGCTCTAACAATGGAGCGAGAGGCGATAGTTCCTCAGTGAGCGGCGGCTCTTATAATAAAGCGATGGGGCCGTATTCCACGGTGAGCGGCGGCTCTAATAATGAAGCGAGTGGCTCGAGCTCCACGGTGAGCGGTGGTGTTCAAAATATCGCGAGCGGCTTATATTCTACAGTGAGCGGCGGCTTTGATAATGTGGTGGATGGAAATTTGAATACTGCGGTAGGTGGAGAGCATAGCCGGGTATATGGAGATTATAATACCGGTATTGCGGGTGGTTCCGTTACAGGAAAGAGTTTCTGGCAAATGTCCAATGGTTACTCTTCTATTGGTAGTGATGTATCAAATGCAGTTGCTATTGGTAATGAGGCAGTGACGGACGAAAACGGGACCATTGCTTTTGGTCACGATGCAGGTGATGTTAGATCCCTTGAAGTGGAATGGCAGCAGCGTACCGATGAGGACGGAAAAGGAATTATTAATAAGAGTGAAGATGGTACATATAATGATTATACAAAAAAGCCAACAATTACTCCTCACACATATGAATCTGCTTCTTATAACAGGCTGGTCAAGGTGGCTGATGGTATAGAAGACCACGATGTAGCTACAGTCGGTCAGTTAAAAAAGAAATTAGATGCTGATGCTTCAAATGTCGATTTAGATGCGTGGGCTAAGAAACTCGGGACTGGTAAGGTTGAGTCAGGCAATACTGGTATCGTTACTGGTGGTACAGTTTATACGGCACTCAATAACACGATTGGTACTATCTCTAATGGTAATTATATTAAAGCATCGGATAATGTCGGTACTAACCTCGGCACGCTTGATACGCATGTGAAGGCTAATGCAGACGCCATTGCCAAAGAAGTTCAAGATCGTGGCGAGGCCATCACGAATATCACGAACAACATCGGTACTCTTCGCGGCAATGCTGTCCTTTATGATGCGGACGCGAAAGATATTATTACCTTTGCCGGCACGAAAGGTACGAAGCTTACGCATCTCAGAGATGCCACGCTCTCGGCATCTTCGACGGATGCTGTCACGGGGCGCCAGCTTTATGCGACGAACCAGAACATTACGGGCTTTGCTAATCAGATTAAGCAGAATGCGGATACACTGAAATCACTTTCGACGAGCGTTTCGAGTGCCCTTTCGAGTGTTTCGACGATGAGCGATGGTATCACGACCATTGATAATATGAAGGCCGACGCGTCGCTTACTAATTTGTCTGACGCTGGGAAGAACGTTATCAGCAAAGCTGCGACAGAAGCTGTGCAGAAATATATGAAATCGCTTTCTGCCAGCGGTACGCAGAGCACGGTGACTGCAGCAGGTAGTGGTACTACGGCCGGCACAAGTGGTACGAGTGCTTCTACGAGCAGCACGCAGGGGAGTACATCTTCAGACAAAATTCAGAGCGCATTTCAGAAGTATGATTATGCAATATACGGAAGTTCGGCGAAAGCGAATAACTTCTCCCTTTCGGATATGGGTGCTAGCCCTTCTTCTCTTGGAGTCAGCCTTTATAGTTTGCCCTCAGCAAATGATTTAGACACGGTCACGAAAGATGACCTTAATCAGAAAGCCGATAAGGCTTCCGTCTATACGAAAACCGAAACGGATGCGAAATTTGGCGTAAAGGCTGATAGGACTTACGTCGATGCAGGTCTTGCAAAGAAAGCTGATAAAGACAGTGTCTACACGAAGACGGAAACGGATACAAAAGTTTCTCTGGGGACACTTAGTGCTATGAGTTATGCGGATGAACGTGATGCTGAACTTGCAGATGCTTTCAGCCAAAAGCTGTCCCAGACGACAAGCCAGTTGACGCATGACATCAATAAAGTCGGTGCCGGCGCAGCTGCTCTGGCAGGTCTCCACCCGGGCGACTTTGATCCGGAAAATAAATTGGACTTCGCTGCAGGCTACGGCCATTATAAAGGTGCCAACGCTGGTGCCCTCGGTGCGTACTATCATCCGAATGAAGACACGATTGTCAGCCTTGCTGGCACCATGGGTAACGGTGATCCGATGCTTTCTGCCGGCGTTACGTTTAAAATCGGCTCCGGTGTAGGTCCGAATACGATGAGCCGCACGGCCCTTACGAAGGAACTTGCCGCTGTAAAAACCCAGAATCAGCAGCTTGTCGCTCAGAATGAAAAGCTTACTTCGGATGTTGAAACTTTGAAAGCTCAAGTTGCACAACTCCTTAAACAACAGGCGGATTCGAAGTCCACCCGCTGATGATAAATAGTTAATTTTTTTTGCAGTACACGGAAAGGAATGGAAATATGAACAAGATTTACAAAGTCATCTACAACAAAGCACGACATTCTTTCGTTGTCGTTTCCGAACTTACACGCAGCCACACGAAATCCCACGGTATTGCCGGTACAGGGAAGAAAGCCCTCTCGGCCATGATTCTCTCGGCGCTCCTTTTAACGGGCGCAAGCGTTCCGGCCCTTGCTGCAGATAACAATGTCACCTACGATAGTGATAACGACCAGAGTATCACCTTGAATAACGACGATGGCAACGGTACGAAAATCATGAATGTAGCTAATGGCGAACTTGCCCCAGCATCAAAGGAAGCAGTTAATGGTTCTCAGCTTTATAAGACAAATCGCGATATAACGGATCTTGTTGATGCCCTGAATAAAAATAACAGCACTATTGCACAGGCACAGACTGATATTACCCTAGTAAAGACACAGAATATCAAATTTAAATCTGATATCAATACATTGAAATCGCAGGTTGGGACTGGCTGGCATGCTACTATCGATGGTGCACTGGTTAAAGACATTACTCCTTCAGATACCAGCCTGAACTTTACAGCTGGCGACGATGCTACTGTGACGGATCCAGGCAACGGCTCTATCAAGATTGGTGTCAAGGCGACAGGTAAAGTCGAAGACGGGAATACTCATGTTGTTTCGGGCGGTACGGTCTACACTGCTGTGAATGCCGAAAAAACGGCCCGTACGGCCGCTGATACAGCTCTTTCGGATAAGATTGGGACGACGACCGATGGCAATTACGTCAAAGCTGCTGATTCCGTCGGCACCAACCTCGGCACACTCGATACCAGGGTGAAGACGAATGCTGATGCGATTGCCAAAGAAGTCAAAGACCGTATAGAGGCTATCACGAATATTACGAATAATATTACATCGACCCTTTCGGACAGCGCAGTACAGTATGATAAAGACTCCAATAAAGCAACAATTACTTTGGCAGGCACGTCCGGCACGACGCTTACTAATTTAAAAGACGCCAACCTTTCTGATACCAGTACGGATGCCGTTACAGGCAAACAGCTCTTTGCAGAACAGACGGCTCGTGAAAACGCCATCGCCAAAGAAATTCAAAATCGTAACGATGCTATCACGAACAGCATCGGGACCCTTCGCGGCAATGCCGTTCTCTATGATACGGATACAAAAGACCTTATCACCTTTGCTGGCACGAAAGGTACAAAATTGACACACCTTAAAGACGCTACACTGTCGGCATCGTCTACAGATGCCGTGACAGGCCGACAGCTATATGCAACGAACCAGAATATAACGGGGTTTTCAAACCGAATCACACAGAACGCTTCGACGTTAAAGAATCTGGCGACGAGTGTTACAAACGCACTTTCAAGCGTTTCAGCAATGAGCGATGGCATTACGTCCATCGATAATACGAAGGCTGATGCATCTTTAACGAATCTTAGTGATGCGGGTAAAAATGTTATTAGTGAAGCTGCTGCTGAAGCTGTTCAGAAGTACATGAAATCGCTGAAAAACGATGTCTCGTCCGGTACGAGCGGGACACAGGGGACAAGTTCAAGTACATCCACGGCCACCACGTCGGGTGCAAAGATGAACACTGTGTCGTTGACATCACTTTCGAAGATGTCTCTCGCTCCATCGATGTTTATGACGTCACTTGCCGCCACGTCGGGTACACCAGAAAACGTCACGTATGACAGTGATAATCCTCAGAGCATTACCTTAAATAATGACGACGGCAATGGCACACGCATCACAAACGTCGCCGATGGGCAATTGGCTGCAGCCTCTAAAGATGCCGTTACAGGCGCTCAGCTTTATCATACGAATACTCAGATTACAGATCTTGTTGATGCCCTCAATAAGAACAATAGCACTATTGCACAAGCACAGACTGATATTACCCTTGTAAAAACACAGAATATTACTTTTAGATCTGATATCAATACATTGAAATCGCAGGTTGGAACTGGCTGGCATGCTACTATCGATGGCGCACTGGTTAAAAACATTACTCCTTCAGATACCAGCCTGAACTTTACAGCCGGCGACGATGCTACTGTGACGGATCCGGGCAACGGCTCCATCCAGATTGGCGTCAAGGCAACGGGCAAAGTCGAAGCCGGTAATACGCACGTCGTCACGGGCGATGCCGTCTATCAGGCTATCAAGGATATGCCGACGGACGGTACCCTTTCCGGTAAAGCCAATACGGCCCTCGACAACATTAACGACGCCGGTAAGACCGTCATCAAGGATCTTGCCAAAGGCTCCGTTAGAGTTATCAACGGGACGGGGACGACAGTTACGACTAAATCTGATTCGACGGGTGCTACGACGTATGCCGTCAATATCGATAAGAAGGCCATCCAAGATGCCGTTGGTGGCGATATCGGCAGTAAAGCTGATAAGACCTACGTTGATGGCGAACTTTCTAAGAAAGCGAGCGCCGATGCCTCTAATATTGACGTGAACGCCTACACGAAGAAGCTCGGCACGGGCAAAGCCGAACGGGGCTCTACGGGCCTTGTTACAGGCGATACGCTCTATAATGCCGTGAAAGACAAAGCCGATAAGTCCTACGTCGATGAAGGCCTTTCGAAGAAAGCCGATAAAGATAGCGTCTACACGAAAGACGAAACGTACAACCGTAAGGAAATCGACAGTAAAGTCTCGGGCCTTACGACGGATATCAATAAGAAAGCTGATACGGACCTTGGAAACATTACCGATGCCGGTAGGACAGTTATTAAGAATCTCGCTCAGAATTCTGTAAAAGTCATTAATGGCAAGAATACGACTGTTACGGAAGGTATGGATAAAGGCATGAAGACCTTCGCTATCAATGTCGACAATCAGGCTATTACAGATGCTATACAGCCGAAACTTGACGAAAAGGTCAATAAAGATCTTGACAATCTGACGGATAAGGGCAAGGAAGCCATCAAGGATGTCATGAAAGATGATATGGCGAAGAAAGCCAACGTTGATGCCTCGAATCTTACGAGCGATGCTGTTACAGCTTGGCAGAAAGCTCTCGGCACGGGCGATATCAGTGAATCCAGCACGGGTCTTGTAACCGGTAAAACAGTCTATCAGGCTCTGCAGGATATGCCGAGCGGTGACGGACTTGTCAAATACGATAAAACGACGAAGACCATCACTGTCGCTGCGAATAAGGATGCTGCGACGGTTGACTTCTCCGGTAAAGACAGCAACGGCAACACCATCAATCGTACGATTACAGGTATCACGACGAATGCTAATGATGCTACCAGTGCCGCGAACGTCGGCTATGTTCAGGACGTTGCCGGGAACCTCGCAACGGGTGTACAGCGCGTAGCAAACCAACTCTCGCACGATATCAATAGAGTCGGTGCTGGTGCGGCAGCTTTAGCAGGTCTTCACCCGGGCGACTTCGATCCGGAAAATAAATTGGATTTCGCTGCAGGCTACGGCCATTATAAAGGTGCCAACGCCGGCGCCCTTGGTGCATATTATCATCCGAATGAAGATACGATTGTCGGTATTGCTGGTACTATGGGTAACGGTGATCCGATGCTCAGTGCTGGTGTTACCTTTAAACTCGGCCCGTCGGGACCGAATACGATGAGTCGGACGGCGCTTACGAAGGAACTGGTTAGTGTCAAGGAACAAAATCAGCAACTAGTAGCTCAGAATCAGGCAATTGCTCAGAAGATGGCTGCGGTCGACCAGAAGAACCAGCAGCTTGAAAAGGATATGGCTGAACTCAAAGCGCAACTTGCCGCTTTGGCTGCGAAAAAGTAACATCACAAGCGGAAAATAGATTATTTCTTCGATATTTATTTTTCGCTTACAAATGATTTATGCGTTCCAGTGTTCCAGACGTTCCAGCGAAATTTTCTTGAATTACAATTGCATACTATTCTTGTGATGGTCATTCATCATCCAATCCCTCAGTACGTTCACGTGCTGAGGGATTTTTTGTGTCTTTTTTAATAAAGGAGGTATTTCTATGCCGTGGTTGAAGATTTTGGAAGCCGTAGCGACTGGTATTTTGATTATTCTGAGCAAAAATGCTGTCAAGAAATAGGAGGAGTAAATCATGAAACAAGGTAGAACATTAGCAGAATTAGGTGCTGAATTGGAACGTCAGCGCAACGCCCGTAAAGATTATCTGGTCAACACCCGTGCTTTATCGATGAAGACTCAGGATGGCAGGTCTATGGTTCAGTTCGAAAATGGCAATGAAGTAGAAATGTATAAGGTAGGTGACATCGCTCATCAACAGCTGGCTACCCGTCTGGGGATTCCTTTCCGCTATTATCTGAAGCTGCAGAAAGAGTATCCGGAATTACTGGATGAGAACGTCAACGGCTGGCTCCATAAAGAGCCGGAACGCCGGATGATCCGCACACTCGATGGCCGTATGCGAGCCTTTTTATCGGCACGGTATCGCCGCCTGGACAACCTTGAACTTTGTGCTGCTGTTTTGCCGATTATCAACGAAATGAAAGGCGCCGACATCGAAAGCTGCGAAGTGACAGAATCTCATATGTATATCAAAGTCGTCAATAAGAAGCTGAAAGCAGAAGTGGCTGTTGGCGACGTCGTACAGGCTGGCTTCGTTGTTTCCAACAGTGAAGTAGGACTTGGCAGCTTGAAGGTGGAACCGCTTATTTTCCGCCTTATCTGCAAAAACGGCCTCATCTGCAAGGATTATAGCCAAAAGAAATACCATGTAGGGAAAGGTCGATATGGAAGCCGATGAAGCGTATGAACTGTATTCGGATGAGACACTGAGAGCCGATGACAAGGCTTTTTTCATGAAGGTACAGGACATTGTCCGCTGTGCTGTCGATGAAAGCCGCTTCCTCATGACTGTCGACAAGATGAAGGAAGCCATGCATATTCCGCTGGTTCACGATCCCGTACAGGAAGTTGAACTGCTGGCGGATACATATCAGCTGAACCAGAGCGAACGAGGCAATGTTCTGCGGTCCCTGTTTATGGGACGGAATCTGAGCCGCTATGGGATGATGAACGCCATCACCGATGCCAGCAAGTTAGCGGCAAGCTATGAAAGAGCAACGGATATGGAACGTATCGGCGGTGAATTCCTCATGACACCTGTCGATAAAAAGGCTTTGAAAGCCAGGAACATGAGGCCTATGAAGAATGTCACGCCCGATATCCCGGCTTTGGTGTTGGCAGAAAAATGATTCGATACAGAGCAAGCCCCAGTCTATGACAGATTGGGGCTTTTTTTCTAGGAGGTTTTATGATGAAGAACATGAAACAAGTCAGTGATGAACAGCTGTTGTCTGCTTTCATCCCCGAAGCCAGTGCTAAAGGGCTTCTGCAAGATTATTCCAACTTGTACAACGTATTCCGGATGGCTTCTGATGAACAATTGAAATCTTATCAGGGAATCGGGGGAGCAAAGCTTCGTAAGATGCAGTGTCTGCGTGAAATGGTGAGCCGAATTGCGGTACAAAAGGTCAAAGTTCCCCGTGGCCTGAATTCCCCGGAAGCGGCTATGCAGTATTTCAAGTTTCTTGAAGATAAGCCCGTCGAAGAATTCTGGGCCGTCTTCCTGAATACGAAGAATCAGGCCTTGGGATGCCGGTGTATTACCATCGGTACGGTGAATTCGTCGCTGGCCCAGCCCAGAGAAGTATTTTCGGCGGCGTTGCAGCATTTAGCGACATCCATCATCGTAGCCCATAATCATCCCTCCGGGGATGCTAATCCCAGTAGTGAAGATCTGGCTGTGACCCGTAATCTGATTTCAGCCGGTGAAGTGCTGCGTATTCCGGTACTGGACCATGTCATCATCGGTAAGTACGGTGATAAGTCCATCCGGGAACATTATCCGCAGTATTGGGACGATTGATTGAGAAAGGAGCGATTATCATGCCAGCAATCCGGTTCATTTGTCCGAATGGACAAGAAGTACCTATCAACGAATGTCTGCTTCAATGCCCTCATGGGAAAAGGTGTATGTTCCTGCCTACGTTGCGGGCCATTGCCAAATCACTGCATCGCGGTATCAAGGAACCTACGGTGACCGAGCTGATTGCCGGTGTACGTGAAACTTATTTGAAGCGTACGACAGAATATGCCGTGGATCCACAGGATATATTATATGCACTTCATGGACAGGCTGTTCATACCATCAACGAAAATTTTACCGATGGGGACATGCTCAGCGAAGTCCGTCTCAGTGATATGCTGACCAGTGGGAAGTTCGATCTCTATGGCAATATCCTGAACAGTAACGACGGCGTGTTGGGCGACTTGAAAGTCACCAGTTCCTATAAGCTGATGAAAGCGTTGGGAATCTATAAGGCTCGGGTACCGACTGGCGAAGTTTATAAGACAGGTCCCCGCAAGGGACAGTTGAAATATCGGAACGAGCTTCGCTATGACGGTGTTCATCATGTACTCGATTGGGCCATTCAGCTGAATTATTACCGTATCTTGCTGGAACAGGAAGGATTCCCGGTACAGGAAATGTATATACAGGCCATGTGCCGGGATAACAACCTGCGGATCGCTGCGGAACGGGGGATTACACAGTCTATTTATGTCATCCCCATCCAGCGAATCAGCGACCGTTGGATCCTGCGGTACTTTCACCGCAAAGCAGAAATTTTCCACGAATGTATGAAGGAAAAGAAACTGCCGCCCATCTGCTCCCAGAAGGAGCGCTGGAACGACCGCAAGTGTGAAGCTTATTGTGATGCCCGCAGCAATTGTCCCTATGCCCAACGACTGGCAAGGGAAAAGGAAGCCATGTGAAAAGGAGGTTGGAAATCATGGAAATAGCTATAAATACAGAAAATGTGAAAGTCGTCGCCCAATTCCCGGATTTTAAATGCGTCATCGCTTTTAACGGAGAACTGTACAAGGCCAGTTTGAATCTGGAAAAGAAAGAACTGTGCTTCGATGTGACGAAAGATAAGATTCCCATGAGATAAGACGATAGTTTTTCAGGAAAGGAGATAGTGCCTATGAAAAAGTTAGCTTCTAAATTACTGGATGTCATGCATGAATGTGGCTATGTCCAGAAGAATGGCAAGAATCAGTTCCATGGCTATAAATATGCTACGAGTGCCGATGTATTGGAAAAGGTGAACCAGTCCTTCGTCAAACACGGCATCATCTCATTGGCCAAGCCAGAACTCTTCGACCTGACCGACGTGACGACCCTGAAAGGGAATATCGAAAAACTGGCTACCATCCAGATGACGATTACCCTGATGGATGTCGAAACCGGCGAAACCTTTGAAATCATGGGCATCGGCTCCGGCCAGGATGCAGGAGATAAGGCGGTTATGAAAGCTGAAACGGCGGCTATCAAATACGCCTATATGCTGACCCTGAATATCAGCACCGGCGATGATCCTGAAGCGGACGTGAAGACCGATGAACATACTTTGGCCAGTACAGGGGACCAGACCTTATGCCAAACGGCACAAAATGCCGTCAAGCGAACTCCTCGAGTCAGCCGGCAAGCTGCCAATACGGCGGGGAAAGCCCATGTTTGTGCTGATTGTGGTGCACGTATCAGCGATAAGGTTGCTGCCTATTCGCAACAACAGTTCGGGCGGGAACTTTGCATGAGATGCCAGCATGACGCACGGCAAAGCGCTTGAAATCGACAAAATCCCTTTGATGTGATGAGCCTGCTTGGAGAATTTATTTCTCCAAGCAGGACTGTTTTTTGAACTAATATTCTTTTGTGGCTTTTAGTTAGAGAAGTTTTTCTTATATTTCGAGTTGATATAATGCGTTAAAAAGGTTTTCGAGGAGTTCTTTATTATCAAAAAAATTTTTTATATCTTTTTCTGTTGGAACATACCGTCCCTTTTTATATAAATCATAAAGGCTATTTCCTAACTCGTTCTTTTCATAGATAAAATCTTTTATAAAAATTGATTTTGTTGATTGCCATAAAGAACTTAGCATCAATCTAAAAGGCAGATAGTTATGGCTCTCAATATTCCTGACCATACTTCCAAAAGAATCTGTTCCATGACGCTTTTTGTATGAAGGATCCCAAAAATCTTTAGCCTTCTTGTCTTTGAGCGTATTGATCAGATACATCATAGGGATTAAATCATCTATGGTCATTTTTGCATTTATATTATGCGCTTTGTACCAGCTTTTTTCCGGAGCTTTCGGTACATGATCTTTCTGTATATCAAAATCAAAGCGAGAGTAATCGAGATAAATAAAGGCCTTTCTTGCAACATTCCATAAGTGCTCTTTATCTTTTGATGAAAGTGTTGGGAAAAAGGCATCAATCAGTTCGATATTGGATTTATAAAATTGGGCCCAGGTACAGTTATTGCATTTTTCGATTTCCTCTGGTGTTAATTGGTGAGGACTGAAAAGACCGAAACTTTTTTGCCAGCCAATCGGTGCTGATTTGTATTTAAAATAAAGTTGACAACCTTTAGGCGTGATATTCTGTTGTAATTCTTGTAAATATTTCCTGAATTTTATATACTCATGCGTTTTTTGCTGATAGGCAATCAAACAGTAGATATAATAACTAGGATTTTTAGTACACGTGGAAAATGTTTTCTCATTTTGTATTAGTTTAAAGAATATTCCATTGAGAGATTGCAAGGGAAAATTTTCTGTTACATTTTTAAGCAAGACATCTAGCTTTGTGGTAAATGATACTGCCTGTAATTTATGTTCTGGGGGAAGTATCGCATAGGCAACCGTTTTGAAAAACAGCAAGATTTTTTGATGTAAATTTAATTCTGGCAATCCGCCTGTTTCGAATACTCCATCTGTATCTGTTTTTAGCAGAATGAAAGGTGACGACTGTGTAGATGTCGGGCTAAATTCCCCAAATATTTCTTTGCAATACTCATAAGCATGCGCTAAGTATTTCGCATACTTATTTTCTTGAGTCATATGGAGAAAATCATCATCACCTAAGTCTCTGGCTAGTGCTTTTTTAAAAGTGCGAAAGCGGTGGGATCTGTTATTGTTCTTATCATCATTAGTCGGAGATGATTGATATAACGTGTTAAAGTCAAACAAATCCATTTGATTGCCATGAATTAAATATAAAAGATAATAGCCACTAAGCGGATCAGCAGAAAAAGTCGCTTTGTATGGTAACTGAAGTTGCAGTAGGCATAGTTCTTTGAAGGCGCGTTCTTGGGGCCATTCTGCGTTCCAGGAAGTATAGTATCGGTGGTTTCGGATAATTTTAATGGCATCGCGAAAACTTTTATATGACTTCTCCAAGAAATTTTTTCGATATTCATTAATCAATGGTGAAAAGGCTGGATCAAATGCTAATGATTTGCGCATTTCGTCAATCCAAGGCTGCATATGTTTTTCGACTTCTTCTTCCGTGGATGCCTTAATCCCTGTAACAAATTCTTTATTGAGTTCATCCATTTTTTCTATCCAAGGTTTTATTTCAGGAACGGACGATTCATCAACTACCATAGTATATTACCTCCCCCGTCAATGAGAAATAAGCATTTTATTTATTATATCATATAATCTTTGGCGTGGAGGTGGGCAATTTTTTGCGCAAAAGTTGCCCATGTGACGCAGCGGAGATTTATGAGACAATGTGTGCAGGCAAGAAAAGAAAGCCTAGCAGAAGTATTATTATACGGAGGTAATAAAAATGACTACAACAACAAACACCAAGGCAGATTATTTCGAAGACGCACGTGTTCGTATTCTGGACAAAGAAAAATTCGTCAGTGACGGTAAATTCCTTTACCATTTCGAAGGCATTTGGCGCCGCTTTGATGGCGAGGATGCCATCGTAAAAATGAGAGCTATCATCGAGAAAGAGTTTAAAGATGATAAAAAAGCTCGAAAATTACTTTCGACAAAGAATACCGCAAAACGCTTATACGAAGACGTAAAAACCAGCCCGTCCGTTCCGGAAATACGTTTATCACTAAAAAACTCACCAATTGTTGCCATTGAAAATGGAAGAATGGTTATCGATTTATCGACCATGAAGATTCGCCCGATAAAGCCGGAGGATCATCAATTCTGGGCATTTGATTACGCGTACTGTTCAGAGGCGAAGTGGTCCGATGCTCCGAAATTCTGCGAATTCGTCAAAAAAAGCATCGGTATCGACCTTCTGAACGGCGATAAGAACGATAAGAAACGCAAGCATTTACTTGAAATAGTTACATATTTATGCACTAATATCTTCGGCGCGAAAAAAATGATTATCTTCCTTGGGCCACCGAGCTGTGGCAAATCCGTTTTGCTTAAGTTTCTCAAGATGATTGTTGGCGAAAATCATTTTGCTCCTTTGTCGTTGTCGGATTTGGGCGATAAATTCAGGGCTGAATTGCTGGAAAACGTCCATCTTATCATCAACGACGAGTTGCCTTGTCGCGGCGTCCGCAATCTGGATATACTGAAAAAAGTTATCAGCGGCGAGGACGTCATCGTTGAGAAGAAAAAAGGTACTCCATTCGCACTTCGTCCGACTGTTAAGGTCGTGTTTGCTGCGAATCAGTTGCCGCGTCTCGCCGAATATGATTCAGGAAACGCTTTCGCTGAACGCATGACTGTATTGCGCTTTGGTAAATCGATTCCGCGTAGTGAATGGCAGATTGACCTGGCAGAACACCTGTTCGAAGAACGTGATGTCATCGTATCCTGTGCATTAAAGGAAGCCAGCGAGTTCATTGCGCGGCCTATTGAATTCACCGTCGATACTGATGAAGCAGCCGTTCTTCGAGATTATGAAAAAGAGAATGATTCTGTAAATGAATTCATTCACGACGCCGAGTACTGCGTCCTCGCCGCGGCGGGAATGGCGAAGGAGTCGGTGCGTGTTGGGGTTAAAGCTTTTTATGACGAGTACGCCCGTTACTGTGAAGCCAATGCCATTACAGCCGCGACAATGGCTACTTTCTGCCAGCAGATGGCTCAACTTGGCTTTGATCATCACAGGCTCCGCTATCAAGGTCAGAGTGTCAGCTGCTACCCTGGTATCGGGCTGAAGAACGATTATGAAAGTCAAGAGGAAGTGAAAGATAATGAAAATGTCGTTCAACTTGCCGGATGATTTGGCAGCACAGTTTAAGCGGGATGCTGATGCCAGCGGTCAAAAATACACGGCTTTGCTATCCTCGATATTGCGGCGGCGATATTCGCCGCCGAACGAGGTCTGTGGGGAAAATCGTACGGCTTTACAGAATCAGATTCAATTCATCAGCCTGCTTTTGCGGGCTGATGAAATACCCGCTTCAATGAGGAAACTATTACAAAAGGAGATTGAACGGTTATGCAAAATGATAGAAACGCAATTGTAAGATGGATTAATTACAAAAAAACATCATATCCGAGCTTCGATAAAGCAGTGAAATACGTCACCAATGGCAGGGCTGCGCCTAAGGAATATACCTATTTCCAGCACCTTAGTCCAGATAGGGCTGTACAGGATTTGCAGGTTATTGAAAAACGCTACCAAAAACCAGACAACTCGCGGCTTTATAAGCACCTGGTATGCTCTTTTGGTGATCCGGACCTGCAGGCGGCGGAGGCTTATCGGTTCATGAAGGAACTGCTGGCTCCTTTTGCGAAAGTGTACCCAGTACTGTTCTCGATTCACACAAACATTCCCCGGCGAGTTCATGCCCATGCATTGATTGGCATGACAAATCTGTTTACGGGAAAGAAATTCAGCCAGGGCCCGCAGGACTTGCTGAAGTTTCGGAAAGATTACGATGCTTTAGCGACCGACTATCATCTGCCCCTGTTGCGGCAGCGTTGTCCGCCGCAACAAATGAAGGCATCGATAGAAATACCAAATAATAATAATTTAGAATTAATAGGGGAAGATACTATGCAAGAATGGAATTATGATAATGGGAGCACTTTTTCGAATGATGCGTATGAAGGCGGAATCATCTTGACACCACAGACAGGATATCAACCGAATTTTCAGGGGCCAATGGTCTATCAACAATCTCCGAGGATGAATCCGATGCCAAGTTGGTCGATGCCACCAGGAGCTTATTCGCAACCAGGCGGTTATTCTCCGCAAGGAGCATGTATGCCACAAAGAAGTTATCCGCCACAAGACGGATATCCTCCGCAAGGGGGATATATGCCACAAGGCTTTTATCAGCAACGGAGTGGATATCCATCGCAGGGGATGTATCCGCCACAATATGTACAGGCTATGCCAGGGAACGGTTTTTATGGAGGCTATTATCATCTTACCCCCATGGACTGTATTATGATTGGCGGCATGATGATAATGATGTATCTTGATTATAGCAATGGATTTTCTCAGCCTGCTATTACGCCAGCGGCACCAGCAGCGCCAACATCGGTACCAACACCAACGCCAGCAGCACCTGTTATCGATTGTACGCCTGTGTCGTATGAACCCAAACGTTCAAGAAATCAGAAAAATCCATCTGATGAAAAATTGCCAGAAATTCATGGGTATCGTGGCATCTTTGACGACAAGGCTTACGGGGTTTATACCAATTTGGAAGCTGCCAATGAGTCATGGGGATTTTGGCGTCATAAAAGCCGTCATTATCAAGATTTTAGTAATTATGATGATGCGTATCACTTTGCGCTTGAAGGATTGGCTTCAATCCGGAGAGTTCCTGCTAATGCAATCCCTGTAAGCAACGAACGTCGACTAAACTATCGCAATATCGCGTTTAGGGATGAAGGGGGGAATTAACATGAGTCAAGCTTTGCTTACACCCGATGAATTTGTCAAGATGGTCCCGGTCGGGAAATCGACCCTCTACCGGTATATTCGAAAGGGAGAAGTTCCGAGCGTTAAAATCTGCGGCAGGATTTTTATCCCCGCAGAATATGTCAAACAAGTTTTGGAAAAATAAATGTTGTGTTGTTGATTACGGCAGGGGCGTAGTTCCCCTGCCGATTATTGTTTGGAGGTATCAAACGATGAAAAGACGAGTATCACATGAAGGCACAATTAACTATGATTCGAAACGGCGAAGTTATGAAGGACAAATCCGTTATCAGAAGGAAGATGGATCTTACGGGAGAAAACATTTCAGAGGACCTTCTAAGGAATGTGTACAGAAGAAAATGAGAAGTTTTTTGGAAGGCGGTTCCCGTGGAGCATCAGCTGATTATACGGTTGCGTCGTGGCTGGATTCCTGGCTGAAAACAAAGAAACTGTCTGTCAAGGTCAAGACCTATGAGCGCTATAATTGTACCATTAAAGCTCATGTTCTTCCTTATATTGGTACAGTCCCGCTGAAAGCATTAACGACGATGAAACTGCAGGAATATCTGACTACACTGGCAAACAGGCCGTCCCGGCTTCATCGAAAGCTGGCTCCGAGGACCGTAAATGGGGTTCGGCGCTTGCTGATTGGTGCTTTCAATGATGCCGTGAATTTTGATGTTCTGCAAAAAAATCCGATGTTAGGAACAAAGCCGCTGCGGGTAGAAAGAACGGAGATGCACATTCTCACGAAGAAGAAAGCAGCCAAGTTATTGCAAGTTGCAAAATCTGACAACATGATTTCTTGGATCATCATTGCTATTGCCCTAGGGACAGGCATGCGTATCGGTGAAATCTTTGGCTTACGCTGGCAGCGTGTCGATTTAGTACACAAGAAAATTTTGGTCAGCGAAACCGTTGTCCATACGAACCACACTAATATTGTTCAATCTACAGGGAAAACTGCCGGCAGTTATCGGACAATCCCTATTTCCGATTCCTTAGCCAGTGATTTGGAAGTATACCAGCAGTGGCAGGATGAACTGAAAAAGATGATTTCCGGGTATCGGGATCAGGATTTTGTAATTGCCAAATTAAATGGGGATGTATTAGATCCCAGTAATTTTTCAGCCAGAACTTTTAAAAAGTATCTGAAACAAGCAGGTATTACTTCAGAATTTAGAGTGCATGATTTGCGTCACACTCATATTACGTGGCTTCTAGAAGCGGGCGTCAACATAAAGGTCATCTCCCAGCGAGCCGGACATGCTTCGACCAGAATCACACTTGATACGTACAGTCATGTCATGCCGAGTATGCAGGATGCAGCTGTGGAAGCTTTGGATAAGATTAGCGATGAATTGCAAGGTATAAAAGAATCGGCTATGGAATACTTGGTATCTTAAATGCAGGGTGTCCATTAGGAGTGTCGTTTTATACGGCACTTCTTTTTTTGTATTCCATCGGTATAATACAATTATAATGTAATATAAAGGGGATGTGGATTGTACAAAAAATCAAAATTTGGTACAATGAGGTCAAAAGGGGGTGTGGCCGATGAATGAAGAGATAATACAGGATGTAAAGGAACAGCTGGCAGGGGCACTAGATTACGATCAAGCCGCTAAAGGCGTTTTGTCGCAGAAAAAGGTGTTGGCTTATATCTTGAAACGGACGGTTCCCGAATTTGAATCGGCCAGCCTCGATGATATTGCCGATATCTACATCGAAGGAACGCCGGAAGTCAGTACGGTTCCGGTTTCTAAGGACAAAACCAACGCGGTCCGCCATGCCTTAGAGCGACAGGATACACCGAAAATCAAAGGGGCACAGAATGAAGATAACAGCATAACGGAAGGCTCCATCGTCTTTGATATCTTGTTTCGGGCGAAGGCACCGAAAACGAATGAGCTTATTACGCTGATTATCAATGTGGAAGCACAAAAACGATTGAACCCGAAAAAGAAAACGGGAGATACCTATCCTTTATTAAAAAGAGCTGTCTATTATGCCAGCCGATTGATTTCTTCGCAAAAAGGGACCGAATTCATCAATAGCGACTACGATAAAATAAAGAAGGTCTATACCATTTGGATTTGCATGGAAGCCCCACAGGGAAAAAGTGCTATCAACCGCTATCAGCTGAAAGAACAGCATTTGCTGCACCGCTATAAAGAACCTTGTCAGAATTATGACCTCATGGGCATCGTCTTTGTCTATCTGGGAAACAGCAACGTTAAAGACCAGCTGATAAATCTGCTCGATTTAATGTTCAAATCGTCAAAGACCGCCAGCGAAAAGATTACGACCCTGCATAATGATTTTGGGATTGATTTGACACAAGAAGGAGAGGGGGATTTGGAAGTCATGTGCAACTTAGGAGAAGGAATATACGAAGATGGCCTGATGAAAGGCAAGCAAGAAGGATGGGAAAAAGGCAGAAAAGAAGGCAGAGAAGAAGGTAGAAAAGAAGGTAAAGAGGAAGGCCGGACCGAAGGGAAATTGGAATTCGCTCTCGAACTGTTGAAGGATGGGATGGCCTTAGATAAAGTGGCGAAGTATAGCAAACTATCGTTGGCCATGATCGAAAAACTGGCCAAACAAAATAAATTGATTTAGCATCTGAACTCATAGATATTCATGGGGGGCCATTTGGGGGGCCATTGATTTGCACCCAGAGGTAAACGTGATAAAATTGGAAAAATCGGCTTATAAATATGACGAAATAAAGCCAATGGAGAATATAAAAAAAGATAATTATACAATGAGCTTTTTGCTAAATCGTTAGAGGTCGTAAGGCCTGCGAGAGTTCGAATCTCTCTCACTCCGCCAGATTACTGGACAGAGAGCACCTAGGAAAATTTCCTGGGTGCTCTTTTTTTATTATATATTAAATTAGAGTACCGTTCCAAACGTTCCAAATGTTCCGGTTTTTTCCGTTTGTATAAAAAAATAAAATCTGCTACAATGAAAGCCAAAGGAGGT
>ERZ779697.463-NODE-463-length-20396-cov-475.776_pt1 | contig 20396 bp, 26 predicted proteins | sample MGYA00511881_ERZ779697 | MGnify/ENA primary metagenome ERZ779697 (study PRJEB29588, sample SAMEA2148105) | human gut metagenome | biome: human gut; feature: human-associated habitat; material: faeces | place: Denmark | collected 2008/2010 ... | reverse complement strand
CAACTTTAGTTTCTATTTTAGTTATATCAGCTTCATATTCTTGATTAAGAGCATCTTTAAGAGTATTCTTATTATCAACAGAAAGACCTAAAGCATCAATAGCTTTATTTATTTTTACCTTATCCATATCAATTTATTTTATTATCAATATCCTTATAATCATAACCAAACTTAGATAAGATTGGTTTAATAATCCAAGTCCAACTTACAGGAGCAAGTATAGAAGTGTTTACAATAAGTTTTATATCAACTCCAATAGCATAATATATAACACTAACAATTACTATACTAAAAAGCAACATAAGTTTCTTAATTGTTCTAGTTACATTACCATGACAAAGATAAATAAGTATAGTAACTAGTATATAAGTTAAAACATTAACTACTATACAATAAGTAAAATCAAAACTATTTATTACATGTTGTATTATTTGATTTATCGTTTCCATTATCATTATCTTTAATTGCTGCAAATATAGTTTTTTATTAGCAATATTAGCAGTAACTATATATTAATTAACACAATTAAAGCAGCCAATATTTATATTAATACTAGCTGCTTCAAATTATTAATGTTATCGACAATTATATCAATCAACTTGAATACCTTTACGACACATGTCTGCATACCAACGATTAAAAGCTATTCCATCATAACCATCAACATCATCTATTACATCTTTTACATATAGACACAAATGCAATCCATCAGGAACACTACTACCTAAGTAATCAGCTTTACACATATTAGCTACAAATACTGCATCATAAGGATTATCATTATTAGTTAAATGAACATTTGATTGTTTCATCATGTTATCTAACTGTTCTCTTGTTATAGGTTCAAGAGCTATTTCTGTTCCATTACTATCTCTAGTAGTCATTTTACTAGTTGCAAACTCAACTAGTTTACGATTAAAATGTCTACCATTATAACGAAGATAAACAACCATATCTTCAGGAAGTTCATCATAAATATCAAAACCTTCTTTATACATAAGCTTAGTTATTATAAACGCCCCGTAGAAGGGATGGTTAGAGAAGACTTACCACTACACTCTTCTACGGGGCGGATTTCATATTAATAACGTCCATAACGACCACGCTCACGATGCCCATATTCTTCTTTCTTGTTCATAAGCAAGTTCTTAGTATCTAACTGCTTATTCTACATTTTCTTTAGTTTTAAAATCTACTTCTCCAAATTTATTAGCTATTTGTTTATTTACATAGTTAATATAAAGATTAGCTCGTTTAGTATCACCTAAAGCATAAGCAGCACAAGCAGCTTGGAATATATTCCAACAGTTAAACATTATACTACCATCACCTTTGCAACCATAAGAACAATCATTAAGAATTGCTTCACCAGATTGACTAATGACAGTAAGTAATTTTATATATGTATCTTCCCATTCTTTAGGAATATAAAGAACTATCATTTTTTCATCATTCATAATAATCTAACTTTATTATTAAACTTAGCAATATCAAAACCTTTAATTTTGTCAGAGTTATTAAGCACTGCTTTATACATACTAATAGTAGTAAGTTTAAGTACTTTATCTCTGTTAACTATAAAACCTTGAGCAGCTAGATACTCAAGAGTTTTAACAACTCCTTCCTCTAGCTTCTCAAGGTTGTCTATAGTGTCATTTTTGTCTATCATAAGAACATCTTATTAAGAATTAAACACTTTGTTATTTATATATATAGAATATTCATTAGTAAGAATAAGTAGTTTATTACTTATTTGACTAATTCTATTTATTGAATCTTGACCATCATAAATGATAGCAAGACATTCATTAGTTACAGCATCAATCCACTCTTCTTTTAGTTTAGTAGCTACACAAATTCCATCCAATTCATAAGCAGAGAAAACATTATAAAGTTTATAATACTCTGTACTAGTCACTCTGAATAAGTTTTGTTTTATCAATACTTTATTCTGTTCAATATTGTTATGAATAATAATTTCATGACAAGTATTAGCAACAGCCCATTTAAAACTATCAAAAGCAGTACAAATAGCATTCTTTGCTTTAGTTCGTTCTTTAGTCTCAGCATCTTGAAAAGCTTTGTCTAGGACACCATTAAGTTTAACTACGTTTTCACTTACTTGCTTTACAGCAGCAGCCATTTCAGCGATAGGTCTATTTCGGTCTTTAGCTTTAAACAAATCAACAAGCTTAATAATAAGAGTATAAACAATATAAACTATACTACTAATAAGCACTGTAACATAAGAAGTATCTTTTATAGATTCAGCTATTATATTATTGATTTGATTAAATTCTTCCATAACGAAAATAAAAAGGAGAACCTCCCCGTAGAAGATGGATAGGTTCTCCTTGAAAAATAATACCTATTAAAATGCAAGAATAGTATCAAGCAAACCAGTAAGTGTACTATTGTCTGTAGGAACAACAATAGCTAACTCTTGAATAGGAGCTTCGTCACGAGTACGACCATACTTTCTTGGATACTTGAATTGGATTGAGTACATCTTGTAATTCTTATCTTCTACTTCCATAGGATAACCTGGATAAATAGAAGCACCATCACTATATACATTAGAGAAGCCACGATTCTGAGAACAGAAAGAAGCAAGGTTCTTTACATAAGCTGCATCAAGTGTTGGAGCAACAGCAGCAGTAATAGTAGCTTTAGTATCAACCAAATCATCACCGGCAATAAGATTCCAACCTTGATAATTCTTCTCATCTTTAATAGTAATCTTAGCTGAATCTACAGTTACTTTAAGACCACTAAGTTGCTCATTACCAGCTTCAATCATATTAGTGAATTGGTCACCAAGTGACTTTGCCATAGCAGCAGCAGTAGTCTTATGTGAACCATTATCTGTAACAGTCCAAGAATAACGCTCATGCTTTTCAGTACCAAGCTTAATAAGCTGAAGTGTATAATCTTTACCTGCAACAGGTTCTGGAATAGTAATCTCTGCCTTAAACTTTATACCTGCTTGAGGAGTAGAAATTGTAACACGTGCAGAAGCAAAATCAACAGGAATTACAATTGCTTGACTATTAGGACGGCCATAAGCAATACTAAAATCAGCAGCAGGAGCAGCAGAAAGCCACGCAGAATCATCATCATTCTGCCACATACCAATAGTACCAGCAGCTACATTGGTCAAGTCTTGTGGTTTACCAGTAGCAGCAAGAACTGCATCACTAGTACAAATAAATAATTGTCTCATTATTACTTAAATTATAAATTACGTTTAACTAACGAGAATTAGGTTCATAACCTTCATCTCTAGCATTATTACGGACATTCTCACGTTGTTGTTGCTGTTGAGCCCTTTGAGCACCCATAATACTACCGTTAAGAGCAGTACGATACAAATCCACAGCATGCTTAACAATATCAACGTGCATACTCTCAGGAAGTTCACAATCTACGTCTGTACCACCAATGTCTTCATTAAACTTAACAATACCAGGCTTACCAATATAAGATAAACGAATTTCATTTACTTCAAGACCGCCTTCAAACTTATAAGACTCTGGTGTAGTCTTAGTATTGGCATCAGGTTTATCAATGTAAAGTTCAATATTGTTATCATGAATAGTAGCAACAGGACTTCGAAGATTTGGAGCCATTACAAAATCATTAACAACATCAGCAAGATATTGGTCGTCTACAAGACGAATTGGGAATATATTAGTAGTAAATGAACCACCATCTCCAGTTTTAACATAATCAATACTCAAATCTACAAGGAAGAAATATTCAATCTTATTAGGTCTACCGTTATCTTCACTACCAGGAGTAGCATATACACTATCACCTTTTTTAATTGTGCTATCTTTAGCTTCGCTAGCTATACCAAAATTATCAAGAGGAAGAACATAACTTGCTATGTAGTTAGTCTTTGCGGTAGGAAGTTTAACTTTAGCTTTCCATACTTTATAAAGACTTTTAAGAGCATTAACTTGATTAAGCTTTGAGTTATCAGTGATTACTCTATCACTGGTAGAACCAATGTTTTGAGCAATCACTTGATTTACTGTGTCCGAAATGGAATTGTTCAGCAACAAGTCTATCTGTGAAGGCAGTATAGCTCTCACATTTTGCATACCCATTTGTTGGGCATAGTTTCTAAACATTTGGTGCATTTCAGCAGTAGTCATATCTTTATCAATTAAAAGAGTTTCAATTTATTTTCCAACTTATTCTTTAGTCCGTTATTGTCAGGATTCTTAAAAAATGCAATAGCATCATTAATATTAGCACCAACAAACAGACCATCAGGAGTATTGATTTGTTGATTATACTCTGAACGAACAAGTTCACCTCTAGTAATAAGAATTTCAATAAATGCTTTATCTAGAAGATTCTTGTCAGTAACTATAGAATTAAACTTCTTAGGGTCTTCAGTAGCGAACTTCATAAGGTCATCAACTTGTTCAAGATTAGTCTTATTAAGACCATCAGAAATGTTAAGACCGTTAGTTCTACAATACTGAATATAAGTAGCACTAACTTTACTAGGTGAAGATTGAAGTTCAACAAGACGTTCAATAGCCTTCTTACGTTCAACAATAAGTTTAACCTTACGATTCTCTTCTTTAGCAACATCTTTAATAAAGAAACGAAGAGTAGCATTACTATTAATAAACGCTTCATCTTTAGCTACATCAGGATAGTTAAGACAATGACGCCAAATAATATATTCCTCTACGTTATCAGGCATACCATACTGGTACTTAGTTTGCTCAAGACGAGTAATAGCTTCATCACGTTTAACAGCAGCTTTATAAAGCTCTGCTTCATTAGAGCGGTCTACCTTTTCATAAGCTGCAAGAATTTTATCTTCCTCAGCTTTAACAGTGAGATAATCTCTTTTATGATTATAATGGAAAGAAATATTAAGTTCCTTATCTCCATCGTTAACATCAAAGAAAATGTTATTAAGATAACCTTTAACTCTAGTAACGAAGTCTGGATGATTAGCAGCAATACCAATAATCTCTGGATAATAAGCAGCTAGCTCACCTTTATTACTCATAAGAATACGTACAGACTTAACAGAAGAACCTATAGTAGCTTTAGGCTTACCAAGAGCTTGCATATTAATTCTACGATAAGCAGAATAATTACGAACAGAAGAAATAACTACAGTCTTCTTTTCAAAATATGGAGCTTCAAGTTCTGCCTCAAGAGCAGCTTTTTCTTTAGCTTCTAATTCGGCTTGTGTCTGGTCTGCTGAAGAATTTGAACCTTCAACAGGAGTATTATCATTTCCACTATTTGCAGGACTTCCTTTTGGAATTTCAATTTTAATATCAGTCATAGCAATCAAATTTTAAAATATTAGAGTACACACTTGAGTTGGAAGAACTTAGTGTTACGGTCAACTTGAAGACCATAAGAATCCTTAACCTCATAACGAGATACGTCAATGTCTGTAGACAGAGTATTAGCAGGGAAACCACCCCATGATGCAGGAATTGGAGTAAGACCCTTAACAACTCCAGCAATATGCTCTTGACCCTTCATACGTACCTTACGAATATTATTGTGACCATCATAAGAAGATGTATCAAGCATAAATGCTTGGTGAGAAGTCATTGGAAGACCAGTACGAGGATGGATATAACCATTGTCACGAGCATTGTCTGCAAATGTACCACGGTCAAGGAAACCAAGATGCTTGAGAGTAATCATGTGACCATCAACAGTCTTATACTGACGGAAGTAATTACCATAAGAAAGACCACTCTTAGATTCAGCAATCATCTTGTCACCAAGAGGAGTAACAAAACCATTATCACGAGCATCATTCTTAATAGCACGGTCAAAGTCTTCAACGAAACCCTTACCACAAGCAAGAACTACATCCATATTACCGGTATCAGTATTGCGGTCAAGAATATCACCGATAGTACGATTCAACTTATTAAGAGTAAGTTCCTCTCCATAAGTATCATAATTACTTTCACGACAAATCTGTTGCATACCAGCAGTGTGTGGAATAGGCTGACCATTATCTTCATCAATAAGAGTAATCTCACCGTTTACAGTCTTATTATATTCTGCAAACCAAAGACGCTCTTCATTCATAACACGTTGCTGAAGCTCAAATTGACGCATCTCCTCATTCATCCAAAGATTAGTAGTACCACCACCACTAGTCTTAAACTCATAAGTAACAACAGTATTACTAATATTACCAGCAATCTCTTTACTATAACGATGGAACTCAAGTTGAGAAGTCATCTTACCAGGTCCCATAGTATTAGTACGATTACCCTTTGAGAAAGACTCTGGAATAGTAGGAGCAGTCAAAGACCAGAACATACCTACACCAAGATTCTGAGCTACATTAACGTAAGCATTTGGATTAGGATTTGTAATACGAAGACGATACAAATAACCACCATGAGAACCATGACCAAGGTCTTTCATAATACGAACTTGAGTTACACCATCAGGAGCAATCAAACCATACTGCTCAATGAACCAGTGTGTCTTAAACTCAACTTCAAAAGTAGCACCACCTTTACCAGGAGTAGTATTAGCAGTATTAAACCAAAGTACAGAATCATTGAACTTCATACGACCCATAGTCTTCCAAGTCCAATCAGTAGTAGTAATATCTACTACACCAGCAGTACCTTGTCCTTCTGTAAGGAAATTAAGTGGGAATCTATCATCATCCATACCAAAAGTATAGGTGAGCATAGAATTAATCTCACTAGGTTTGGTAAGCATAAGATGAGCAATAGTTTCCTCATTAGAATAACCACGGTCATCATAGTTACCACGTTGCACTTCACGAATTGCGTACATAGTTATTAATTAATTAATTAAACATTTAGCTAAATTGAATATTATCAATAGCTCTATTATTATTAGTTTGTGGCTTAGTAATTCGTACAGTACCATGACCTTTATTTCCTTTGCTAACGAGCTTTAAGGTTTTAACCTGCTCATTATTAATAGCCATCTTAACAAGGTCTTTATAAGTTCCACCTGTGAACATTAACCAAGCACTAAGTAATTCTTGATTAGTAGCTTCCTCTGGAGATTGATTAGCAAGAGCACGCTCATAAGCAGTAGCAATATTGCCATTTTCATCTTTAATACCACGAGAAAGATAATCATAGAAATCGTTTGGAGTAACAGTAATTTTCTGTCCATTAACTTCTTTAACAAGAGATTCAGGAAGTTTATATCCTCCAATTTCACGTTTATCAATAGTATCTTTAATACCTTTCCAATAAGCAATAGTTTCAGCTTCTTGTTGTTGACGATAAGCTTCAGCTTGTTTAGCTTCATCTTCATCACGTTGTTTATCAGCATTCTGAAGATTAGCAAGTTGAGCTTTAGCTTCATCATAAAGACCACCAGAGTCTTTAAGATACTTAATATAATTATCATTAAGAGAAGCATTACCAAATTCTCTAGCAGCAGCTTTAATAATAGCAATTTGTTGCTCTTCAGACTTTTCATCAACAGTAATACCTGAACGGTCAGGACGTTCACCAAAACCACGAGGGTCACCACCATTTACAGTAAGATAATCAACAAACTGCTTGAGAATAGGATTATCGACAAATACTTTATTAACAGCAGCAGCAGCTACTTCATTTGATTTAAGTTCGATAGCAGAATTAATATAATTCTTAACGCCTTCAATGTCGTCAGTAAATTCAACTGGATTACCATTCTCATCAGTAATATCAATATTCATAGATTTACGAATATTTTCAATATTTACCTCAGCTCCAGGTTCATCAACTTCAAGTGATTTAATCCACTCATCAACATCTTTAGCTTCTTTAAAAACTTTACCTTCTGCATCTACAAGGTCTCCATTTTCAGCAACAGTATACTTTTTACCTTCAAACTCAACATTTGTACCTACCTCAAGACCCCCCGTAGAAGAGTTGGATGGATTGTCTTTGTCGTTGTCCTTATTATCAGGATTGTCGTTGTCCTTATTATCAGGATTGTCATTGGCATTATTTGGTTCAGGATTATCTTTATCATTTCCATCACCGCCTTTACCATCACCATCTTTATTATCACCAGAGCCATTACCACCGTCATTATTATTATCAGTGTTGCCTCCGTTACCTTGGTTATTATTGGCGTTAGTACCGCTACCATTACCACCGCCATTTCCAAAATCAATATTATCAAGTTCAACCATCAAACGATGATGCTGACCGAACCCAATACTATTACGAAATACAAACATAGCTTTATAATTTAAATGATTAATAATACACTAACACTTGTTAGTTGCTGCAAAAGTAATACCTTTATTTATAGTATGAAGAAAAGCATAAGTTATTTAACTATCATTATTAGAAGTTTCAGCAAACCGATTATTAGTAGAATAAAGGTTATTAATGTCATCAGTTTGAGCATAAGTTTCTTATGCAACTCCAGCACTCTAATCTATTGTTTGCATGTGTTCTCAAGTGACTTTGTTTGTTGCAAACATTCAAGTACATGCAATTTCCTTAACGTACAATCAATCCAATCTAGTGGCTTATAGTTAATCAGCTATTTATAGATAACGTCTCAGAATTGAATTTAAAATATTAAATAAAATTTTATCACGTAAAATAAAAGGAGCAATACTCTCACGAGCACTACTCCTTCACATAACAAAACTAACAAACAAACAATTTATTTCTTATCGTACTTATTCTTATTTGTCTTTGCTATCTTTAATTGATTAGTCATTTCTTCTCTTTTTACTTGACGGTCAGCAGCTTTATTATAAGCATCCATAGCTATCTTCTGTCTTTCGAGTTGAAGTTTAGCAGCTTCAGTAGCTCTCTTATTTTCCTCTTGAATACGAGCTAATTGATTTTTAGCATATTCATCGTTTTGAGGATTTGTATCACCAAGCAAAGCTATATCACCTTTAGCATATTCAAGCTGCAAATCGTATTGTGCTTTAAGAGCAAGTGTTTCTCTATCTTGTTCACCTTTAGCAGCAATCTTTTGTAACTCAAGTTGATTAGCTTGTTCTTGAATAGCTTGGTCCATTTGTTTCATTTGTTCTTCATGTTGTTGCTTTATCTGACTAAATTTCTTAACAGCATCACTAATAGCAGCAACATTATCTCCAGTAATAGCAGCAAGAGCAGAATCCAAATCTCCATTCTGTGCAGCACTAAACGCCCATTGCTTTAATTGTTGAATCTTATCCATTTCCTTAGCATTATTTCTAACAGTAGTACTAAGGTCAGAACCAACAAATGAATTTACATCAAGACTAAGATAATGTTTTTTACCGGTTGTCTTATCAATATAAGATGTTTCTAGACCTTCAATATAAGCACATTTAGCAAAGTCTAAATCTCTATTATAATCAGCACATCTCATTTGGTCAAACATTTGGAATATTATAACAGAACCAGTACTTGATTGAGCAACAGCAGTTTGAGTAGTAGAAGCTCCAGCAGATTGAGCAATTTGTCCATAACGTTGAGCATTCATATCTACAAGTTCACGAGCTTCAAGTTTAATAACTTCTTTTAGATTACTAAGTTCTGTAATATATTGACCCATATTTACATTAAGTAATCTAATGTTTTGCATCTTAACTCCTGCTGCATCTTCTTCATCATCAATAGGAAGTACACCATCAGCAGCCATTCTATATATAGCATCTTCTGTATTATTAGATACAAGAGACTTAGGTAAAAGCATAATAAGCATTTTGTTCTTTGCTATTACCATTTCTTGATGATAAGAAACTATATTACGAAATACTTGGAAAGGAGTAATAGTTTCAATGATACTAAACTTACCAAAATAAGGAAGTACTTCCATAATACCGTTATAAGGAAGTTTACCTTTACGTTCATAAAGTATAGGTCTAGCTTTAACAGGATAAATACCGCTATATCTAGTTCCTATTCTATAGCCTTCATAAACTTGAGGTTTATATTCCCATTCAATACTAATATCACCGGTTTCTTTATTCAACTCATAATTTTCTTCTACAACTCTTTGTTCCTGAAAACCAAGTTGATTTATAAAAGTAAGAATACCTTGACGAGCAAAACCTTTCCAAACTACATGCCAAACTTCATAAAGATTACCATTACGAGCACTAGGATGTTCATCTTTAGTTCTAAATAGTCTACGTTCTTCATCAGTAAATTTCTCACAAACATTAGCATAATGTTCAAAGTATTGGTCATATCTCAAAGGAACAGTCCTTGTAGCATAAGCCGCATCATTATAATACTTATCAAGAAATGCTCTATCATTATCATCAAGATAATCATCAAAAGCATCAAGAATTTGATTATAACTCATCTTCATCTTTCTAGCAAACATATCATGGTTTTCAATCATATATTCACTATTAGGAATAGGATAAGCTTCCATCAAAGGAACACATTCTTTAATAATCTTATCTCCTCTAAGTTCAGTATATGTATAACATTCACCAAAAGCACAATAATTAAAGAATGCAGTAAGATAAATATTAAGGTCATTAGTAATGTCTCTAATATAATTAAGAATATCTTGACCTTGTTTACTTTCTTTATCTATATACTCCTGGTTAAAGTTATGCATAAATTCCTCTGGGTCAGGCATAACATCTTGAGGATTTATAGCTTCTACAGATTGACCTTGACCTTCAGCTTGTTGAACAGCAGTCTGATAACGTTTTTGAAACTCTTTTTGAAATGCTTGTTGAGCAGCTTCCATAACTTTTTCTTTAAGAGCAGCATTTCTATTAAATACTATATCAGGATTATTAGCTCCTACAACAAAGTCATGAGGATTTTTAAAATACTCTCCTATATATCTACGTATAATATCAGACATAATATCATAGTTACGTAGAGTAGCAGGAAAGTTCTTAAAACGTTCCTTACTAGCATTATAAGGATTAAGAGTTTTTCTATAAAACTCTTGAGGTAATTCGCCATGTAGAATACGAATTTTAGTTTCAGTATCACTACGGTCATTCATACTAATTCCTAAACCAATAATATAATCGATACTATTAGTGTACCAATAAGGTTTTGCTTTCTCAGAAGCACTAACCTTTTGTTTAGGAAACTGATAAGTTAAATTGTTATTAAACATACGTATATTTATTTAGTTAACTAATTATTATGTAAACCATGGACGCTCCCAAATATTATCATTATAATTTTCAATAGTAGCTTTCTTACGATGAGCAAGTTCTTTAGCAGCTTCTACATCATTAAGTTTCCATTGAAGTGCATGTATCAACATTTCAGATACTCTATCGAAGTTACCTTTATCATTCCATTTAAGAAGTTCAAGTATAGTTTGATAATCATAAATAGTCTGAAAGAAATAAAGAGGTGTACCATCAAGTTTTTTACCAACTTCACTATACAACATTTCTTTAAGTAATCGAAGTCCTTCAAGAACTTTAGTAGTACCTTGACCACTACCACCACCCATATTTACACCATAAGATGCAGTAACTTTAGCTTTAATAGAACTATCCCAAAGTTCTACTGGGTCTTTCATTAAATACTTTAAAGCTTTCCATTTAGTGAAATTACTAACAGTTTCACCACGGTTAACCTCAACACCAGTAGTACCAATACAATTATAATAAACTGCCATAAAGTAACATATTCTATCAGCTTCTTCAAGTTTCTCAGGACGACCATAATACGCACATACTACTTTACCTTTAAATCCATTATATTGTGTAGGATTCTCCCAAACTTTAATACTATTATGGGAATGTTTATTAGTGATACCACTAGTTTCTTTATTTACACCTACAGGGTCATAACTTATAGAATATTGACCTTTTGGAATACCAACTTCATATTTACCATTTTCATTTACATGATTAACTTTAATAGGTTCAAACCATTTACGAACACAACCATGTGGATGTTCATGTTGTTTACGAGGTACACCTTGAATCCAATCAAAGAAATCTTTATTAAATTTACCTCCTTCTGCTTTAATACGAGCATTAGTTTTAAATATTACTTTACCATCAGAATCTTCAAAGAACATACCATCATCAGATATGTTAGTATAAGCTGGGTCATTTTTAAGTACTTCTTCCCAATTCATTAAAGCTTCAGAACTAAATAAGTTTTCGCTAGTAGAACTAAATGATTCACTAGGCATATTAGCATACTGACCTAAGTAATTAATATAGTCACTAAAAGTCTTACTATGAATTTTCTTATCAGTACGTTCTTTATAAGCAATTCTAAGACCCATTTCAATGTCAGAATTACCATCAGCATCCATAGCATATCTATCACCAATCTGACCTTGAAGACCCCAACAATAAGGTTTAAAATAACCACAAACTTCATTACGAGAATCTTTATCCCAAACATTCTCAAAAGCTATAAAATGAAAAGCAGATGGATTATAGAAGTTACGTTCAAATGTTTGCATGTTACCACTAGTAGCAGTACCCCAAGCAAATAAGTTACCTGTAACATAACTACCAGTACGCATAGCAGGTTCAGTAACATTCATGTATTCATCGAAGTTTTCCATAGTAGAAACCTCCTCAGTCTTAACACTAACAGCGTCCTTACCAATAGCACAATCAGGATTGTTATTAGCAGAAGCACTAAACAGAGCACTATTCCAACTATTAGGACTAATATCACCATTAGGAAGTTTAAAGCCTAGAGTAAAGTTTTCAGCAGCACGAGACAGAATACCACGTTTAAAGAAAGTCTTATTCTCATAAAAATAAAGATTACGAATAGTAAAATCAGTAAGACCACCACGTTTAGTAAGATACTTACTATCAGCAGCAACATGAATACAAACTTTATTAGGTTGAAGATTTATCTTATTAGCGCTATGACTAGCCATAATATAAGAGAAACCACCACGACGAGTTTTATCAATAAGAAGATGAAAACCGTTAAGTTCACAAAACTCTATAATAGCGAATGTCCAAAACTGAGCATCTATAAACTTAGGAAAGTCTTGTTTCTTCTTAGCAACAGAACCTTTATCAGTATGAATAATAGTCTTTTCATCAAGCTGTTCAATAATAGTATAATTCAGATAATTATACATATCTCCACTAATATGGAGATTACGAACTTCGCCATTACGCATAAAACATGGAGCATCAAATCCATGTTTACGTCTATATTCTTCTCTTTTACGTAATTGACGATGAGGAATACTATCTTCTTTATATAAAGTATATTTCTCACCATTTATATGATATAGAGAAGTCATCTCAGTAAGAAGATTAGTATTAACAAACTTATCTCCTCTACGTATATCAAGAAGAAAGCCACCACTTTCTCCAATCATAAACAAATCATTAGGATCTTTATAACCTGCTTCTCTAGCATGTTTATATTGTCCACGATTATCGTTTATGAATTGGAGCATTGGATAGGTTTCTATATATTTTTCTACACTATGCTGTTCACTCATAATCAAACATATAATTTTTATAATTAGTTTTATCTTTAATATGCTTACTTATAGTAGCAACTGAACATCCTAATTCACAACTACAATGTTTTTTATTTCTATAACTTGTTTTATTACCTGTTACTATATTAGTTACTATTATATGTTTATTATTGCGTAATGCTTTTCTAACACCTAAACAGTTATAATTAGAATTATATTCATAAGTACACCATTCGAGATTGCTTACATTGTTATTACTTTTATCTTCATCTTTATGATTTATACAAGGTAAATTATTAGGATTAGGAATAAAAGTAATAGTTATAAGTCTATGAACATACATAGTTTTACCATTAATTGTTACAGTTTTATAACCATTATTATCTGATTGTTTTAATATTCTTCTTCCTTTATTATTAGCAGAATAAGCATTATCAGATAATATTTCACCTTTAGTATTAGCGTAAAACCTATCCCCGTAACCAGGGATAGGTTTAAAACCATCAGGAATAGGATTAGGAAAATATCGTTCAATTAAAGTTTTAATACGAACACTTTTATATTTTCCATCAACTCTAATATCTACAATATCAGCACCTTGTTTATTTTTATATGTTTTCATAACTCTAGGGTTATTATACATATAAGAAATAACAACACCATCTTCACGAATAGCGTATTTAGGATTACAATCAAGTCTTATTTCTTTCATTTTATTAAACTTAAAATTAGTAATATAATAGCACCAGCGGCACTACAACAAGCAACATTACGTTGTTTTGTTACTTTCTTATATGACCTATCCAATAGTATATATCTTTGTCTAGCTTGTTCTGCAAGAACACTATCATTTCTAATAATTTGTCGAAGATTCTTATTAATATCCTTTTCATAACTTAATTCTATTAATTTAGCATTAGCTTTACGAATATCACTAATCGCTATAGTTACACTATCTTGTTCTATCCTCCCCGTAGAAGATGTTAATGATTTACTTAATGAGTTTATAGAACAACTTAATAGTACTATCATTATCAAGAGTTTTAACTTCAATAACTTTTGCATTTTTAATACTATCTAAATTATCTACTTCAATTCTTAAACTATCATTATGTTTTCGTAGTTCAATATCTTTTTCAATAACATTATTTGTTTTATCGTGATGATAACCTACAAGCATTACACAAACACAAATAATTAGAATAAGAATTAGCAATACAATACAACCTTTATTGGTTTTGTTAGCAAAACTATCCATTACTTAAACATCTACTAAAAGGTTTATAACTACGAAGACTATTAATAATTTCTTTATCAATATCTTCTTGAATTTGAGAAGGACATATAAAACCTACATTCTCTTCAGGAATAACAGTTTTAAAACCTATTGGTGTAGGAAGAGTATCTATACCATTATCTTTAGAACAAATATCACGTATAGCTTGTTCTAATTCTTTAATAGTAAAAGTACCTTGAATTACACCATCAACTATAATACAAGCCATTATAAATCCTCCTCATTAATTAAAGTATAAGTAAATAGTTTACCATATCCTTGACTAATTTGTCTATGAGCAAGTTTCATAAGAGTATCAAAATCTTCTTTATTAGCAAGAACTTGACAACCAGCAGACCAATTATCAACTTGAGTAGAATGTGTTCCGGCTTTATGAATATTGATACCAAATGTACCTTCTTCTATAGTCTTTGGATTAAAATCATAAACAGCATCTTTATTGTTATCTCTATAAACTTTTACTGGTTTATATTGAACAATAGCTTCATACTTACCTTTATGATAACCAAGTTTCCAAGCAGAACGATATTGACCAGGAACAAGTATAGCACAACCTTTATAACTTACAGGTTTAGTCATACTAGTAATACCAGGGTCAGTAGTAGCAGCAAATATATTTCTAGATTTGATGCCATACATATCAATGTATTCTACTACAATAACATCATCAAATTTATTAGTAACATTATTACCAGCACTTCTAATACCAATAATATTAAGATTATACTTACCTTTAGTAAAATAAGCATATCCTTTATTGATAAGTATTTTACTGAAATCAGCTTTAGTTGCTTTATTAAATAATTCTTTATTCATATCTTATTATTTTAATACACCAAATACATAAAATGTTCCATCTTCTGGAACTCCTTTACAAACATATTTAATATTATCGACTTCTTCAACATGAAGAACTCTAGTATTAATTCGTCTTCGTCTTGTCATATTACCATTGTATTTCTGTTTGTGGAGTTAGTAAACCTTGTTTATTAAGTTTAATTCTTCTATCTTGAAACATAGCATCTATTTCATTACGAATATAATTAATCTTAAACCAAGTAACAACTTCCTTACCTTCTTTATCAATCTTATACATACCATGAACATCACGATAAGGCATTCCATATTTATTCTTTTCAAAAGGAGTTTGAATATGACAAAGACCTAGACCAACACAAGGAATACCTAATATCATTTCAGTCATTCTAGCATAAGTAGATAATTGCATAGTATAATGATTACCATTACAATTTTCTAAATGAGCAAAAGGAGGTAACATAAATTCGTGAGTATTACACCATTCACTAGTAAGTTGAATAGGTTTAGTAGTTTTGTCTTTACGATAAAAACCACTAGTAAAATGAAGACCATCTTTATTAGTTTTCCAATCAAGAATAACAAATCTATCAGGTCTCACACAAAGAACATCTATAGTACCACTAAGAAGTAACTCTGGAACAAATACTCCAATTTCAGAATAAATAGTATAACCTTTATCTACATAATATTGAAATACTTGATATATTTCAGGATACTTATTATTAGTAGCTTCTTTAAATTGTTCTATATCTAGAGGATGTGCTCTAAAATTAGGAATATCAGCTACAGTTATACATCTACCACTTTTAACTTGATTAAGATATTGAATAGCATCTTTAAACATACTACTTCCTTTGATACCATCTTCAAGTCCATTATGTGTAGCTGTACCACGTTCACAAGCTTCTTTAGTTATTCTTTCCCATTCAGCTGCAAGTTTACGTTCAGTAATACCACGTTCTTTAGCTTTCTTTCTAAGCCAATATTTCTTATCAAACTTAGGACAGTAATTCTCTATATTAGTAGTTACACTAAGATATTGATTACCTAAAGAATCAGTATATTTATGGTCAGCTTCTTCAAAATAAAGAAAGTTATTTTCATAAATACTATTCATAACTTAAACAATATAATGTTAAACATAATCAGTAGCATTCATACTACTAGTAATAGCAGCACCACCTCTAGCTTTTTCAGACTCTTTTTCATACATAAGATTTTCCTTAGCTTCATTCAAAGATTTTAAAGTCTTAGGAATCTCAGATGCTTTAGCAGTAACTTTATCTACTAAATCTAAAAGAGTACTTACATTCTCTATAGTTAAATTAACTCTATCTCTAAGCTTTTCGTTAAGCAAAGCATTAATAGAATCAACTGCAATATTTACATTATGTAGAGTTTTAAGAAGATTCTCAACAACTCTACCAGCTTCTCCTATATTTTGAGCATAATATCTTTTAATTATCTTCAAAACAAGAGCACTGGGTATATAGTTAGCTGGAAGACCAGCTTGTTCTATAGCCATTTTAAGAGCTTCAGCATCACTTAAACCACTTTGTTTTGCAGGAGACTTAGGGTCTCCAAGATAATAAATAACTATACAGTCTTTTACATAACCAGACTTATCTTTAGACTTATCTCTAGTATAAAGCTCTCTAACGTCTTTATCTATTAATTGACGAATAGTTGGAGCTTCAGGCATACCATTTTCATCAATAAGCAAAAGATTATCTATTATTAATCTATCTCGTTGCATGGTTCAGAATAATTTAAACAACCTAAACAATAAAATCTAATATTAGCATAATATTTACCACGACGTTCAACACATTTCCAATAAGTTTTACCATTCTTATTAGCCATACGTGCAACTTGATAATTATATACTTTTGCTTTATTGTCTCTAATAACAGCTTCTCTCATCATTGCAGCTCTAAAATTTTCAAAGTTTTCAGGACTCATGACGTCTTTAGCTGCATCTAAAGTTTCTTTGTTTTCAGCATAAGCTTTTGAACCAGCTTTTCTTTTAATCTTACCAAGATAAGGAATAGCAGTAACTTCATCAGCTTCTAAATGACGTTGAGCATCTTTTTCAAGTTGAACTAGAATCATCATGGCAACATCCTTATCTATAATATTATCATCTATAGTTTTAAGTATAGATGCTTTATTTTCAATAAGAACTTGTTTACCAGTAGAACTAGGAAATTTACCTTCTTCTAAACCTTCATCATTTATTTTATATTTCATATTAGTAATATTATTAACACTATAATATGAAGCTTTGGGAGCATAAACTCCCTTAGCTTTTTAAGCCTCCCCGTAGAAGATGTTCAATGTAGAATTACTTACTCATATCAGTTTCTCCAGTATCAGGAACAATATAATATTGACTAACAGGAACATACTTTCCTATAGAACCATGAATATTACAAACTGGAACAATCTTAAAATCTACGAAATAAGTAGGAACTCCAATACCCATAAGTTTCTTATTTAAATCAGGATTAGTTTGAAGAAGATTAAGTAAGAAACCAGGAGTAAGAACATTAACAGGAGAATTAACATGATGTCCAATAGCAATATCACTAGGAGAAATAACTATAGTTTCACCAAGTTTAATGTCTTTAATAAACTCATCATCAGTATTACTCTTAATCATAACAGCAACACCACTAACACTTGCATTCTTATTCTGCTTACTAACACTTACAATAGTAATAGGACGCTCTTTAAATACAACGGCAATAAGAGCATAATCCTTACTAACATTAACATGCTTAACATAATCAGCAATTACATTCATGTTAATTTCACTCATACTAGTAGGCATACGAAAGGTCTGATTAAGACCAAGATAATTAACTTTTAAATCAACCATAACTTTATATTTTAAATTAATACTTTGAATAGTGTCCGTACTATTAAGTTATTTCAGCCTACAGAACTTAACTTAGTAAATAGTGATACTGTAGGTGCTAGAAATACTGCTGCAAATATAGATAATAATAATAAAAGTAATAATAGTATTAGTAATAAATTATAATTAGTTAAACGGAATTAACTAAATTTGATAATTATCATCACGATTAGTAAGTAAAGTAATAGTAAAATCAATGTGATGATTAATTAAAAGTAATGATGATGATAATGATAAAAATGAAACAAGTAGTAGTAATAAAGAAAACTATGAAACAAGTAATGATAGTAATGATAAAGTAAAAGGTAAAGTAAAAGTAAAATAAAAGTATAAAAGTAATAATAATAGAGTAAAAGTAAAGTAAATGATACTATAACTGATGATAATAAAAAAAATAATAATAAAGATTATATTAGTGAAAGTAATAATAAATAGTATAGAGTAAAAGTAGAAGATTATGTTAATGAAAGTAGGGGTAGAAAATTATATAAATAACTATGAGCAAGGAGGTATGTAGTTAGACCCCCACCCTCATAAAGACAATATCAATGCCCCCCGCCTATCAAGCAGGAAATTCAAACTTTTGACTACAAGAAAGAATCAATCTTCAACAACAAGAAAAGAAACAAGTCTTGGCATGGAACGGGTTCATGCTCTAGCTTAGGCTAGTTTTATTAATTTTAAAACAATAGAGTCATGAAAACTATTAAAGTAAATCTCAGAGTTCAGAACGTACGTACATTCGCTAATGCAGAAGGTCGTCAGTACATCAATCTCATTACTGTTGAGCATTTTCCAAAGCGTAAAGCTGATGAAAATACTGGAGAGTATGTTGAGACTACTACAAATGAGCTGATACTGTCATTAAAGCAGTTCATGCACGTAGTGTACTTGACACCAAACTTCTTGCAGGTGTACTTCAAGGACTTCGACAGAAAGGAATATACTGTTACTCCTGATGGAGTTTGGTATAGTCTGTTGCTTGGTGCAACTCTTTCTGTTACCATTGAGCGTTATGAAGACGGTGATGTCTTCATTAATGAAGTCTCTGGTGAAGAAGAAGCTAGTGATGGTGTTAGTTACCATACTAGACTGAATACTATCAAGCTTGCTGCTTGTGGTAGAAAGTTTGCTCTTCGCAAAGAGGATGATTACGATGCTGTAGAACAGACTATTCTTGAGCTTCAAGGTGTCAAACCTGAAGTACACAAGTTTGTTATTCCAGCTGAGAAAGAATCTGAGAAAAAAGCTGAGTAGATGAATGCAAGAGTGGGAGAGAAATCTCCTGCTCTTGTTACTCATTGTACTTTGACTACAAAAACAACTCAAGTTGACTACAATAAAGTAACAAGAGTTGACAACAAAAAAGAAACAAATTCTGCGTATCAAAATTAGAATACTTATAAGACTTTTTTATAAGTGTTATAAGACTTTGTTACGCATAATGATAGCGATAACCTCGGTGCTTAAAGAGAGGTTACCCTTGAACAAGGTGTAAAAGGAATTGTTCATACCTGAGTAAGTATTAAAACTGCTCATAATTTTAGTATTAATCTTTAAAGTATAGGAGAACTATATTATGAATTCATTTATTCTAAAAAGAAACTTATATGAAGTAAGTAAAGATTTGTTTGATATAACTAAAGATTTAGAACATCTTGGTTATATTGATGATGATGAAAGAGCTGAAGCTGCTCTTAAAAGTTATTTGTATAATACTAATAGTGTTAATCTTAATCATACTCAATATTTGATTATGTTAGGTATTGCAAAGAACTGTTGGTATTTTAAAAGACCAATGTTTAATTACTCTATTAGAAAGTTTTTAAATGGAAATAAATAGTGATATTGATTATGAGGATATTCTAGATAATCTAGATGATTATGAATATCCTTATAATCATGTGAATAGGTGTGATTTGTGAGTATAACATTAACGCG
>ERZ779697.462-NODE-462-length-20473-cov-2.23876_pt1 | contig 20473 bp, 11 predicted proteins | sample MGYA00511881_ERZ779697 | MGnify/ENA primary metagenome ERZ779697 (study PRJEB29588, sample SAMEA2148105) | human gut metagenome | biome: human gut; feature: human-associated habitat; material: faeces | place: Denmark | collected 2008/2010 ... | reverse complement strand
GCCGATGATGGCATCCGCATTTGCTGCGATGATGTCATTTGCCTTCTGGCTTCCGTCAGCGTATACAGTGATCTTGTCCATAACCTCGAATCCAGCCTCTTTTCTCATAGTCTGAACCTTGGATACTATCTCACGGACAAATCCTTCCTCAAGAAGCTCCTCTGACAGGTTTGTGTCGATAACTACTGTCACGCCGCCGTCTGCCTCAGATACGAAACCGTCCATCTGAGCCATGTCGATCAGAAGATCAGCCTCAGTGAGTACGATCTCCTCTCCGTCTGCCTCAAACTTCAGAGCGCCCTCTGCCTTGAGCTCTGCCATGGCTGCGTTGCCATCCAGTGCTGACAGATGCTCCTTGATCTTGCCAAGGTGCTTACCGTACTTAGGTCCGACTGTACGAAGCTGTGGCTTGAAGCTGTATGTTGTGTAAGCGCTTACATCATCATCGAACTCAACGTTCTTCACATTCAGCTCATCCTCGATGATTGCCTTCTCCTCGCCGAAAAGCTTCTTGTCAGCCTTGACATACATCTTGCCGATTGGCTGTCTGTTCTTGATATTTGCTGTATTTCTTGCTGCACGTCCCAGAACTACGATCTTCAGGATCTCATCCATAGCAACCTCAAGCTCTGGATCGATCATCTTCTCATCCACCTCAGGGAATGAGCACAGATGAACTGAGAGAGGTGCATCCTTGTCTATATTTCTAACCAGATTCTGGTAAATATCCTCTGCCATGAATGGGAGCATAGGAGCTACTGTCTGTGCGATCGTAACGAGCGCTGTGTAAAGTGTCATGTAAGCATTTACCTTGTCCTGCTCCATGCCCTTTGCCCAGTATCTCTCACGGCCACGACGGACATACCAGTTACTCATGTCATCCACGAACTCCTCGAGAACTCTTGTTGTCTCAGGAATCTTGTATGCGCCAAGGTTTGCGTCAACTGCCTTGACTGTTGAGTTCAGCTTGGACAGAAGCCACTTATCCATAAGTGACAGCTTGTCGTACTCTAGCTCATGCTCAAGTGGATTGAAGTTGTCTATATTTGCATAGAGTACATAGAACGCATATGTGTTCCACAGTGTACCCATGAACTTTCTCTGACACTCAACAACTGCATCCTCATGGAATCTGTTAGGAAGCCATGGTGCTGAATTGCTGTAGAAGTACCATCTGATGGCATCTGCACCGTACTTGTTCAGAGCATCCATAGGATCTACCGCATTTCCCTTGGATTTACTCATCTTCTGTCCGTCCTTATCCTGGACATGTCCGAGAACGATTACGTTCTTGAACGGAGCCTTGTCGAACAGCAGTGTTGAGATCGCCATAAGTGAGTAGAACCATCCTCTTGTCTGGTCAACAGCCTCACTGATGAAATCAGCAGGGAAGTGCTTCTCAAATATATCCTGATTCTCAAATGGATAGTGCCACTGTGCAAATGGCATTGATCCTGAATCGAACCAGCAGTCGATAACCTCTGTAACTCTGTGCATCTGCTTGCCACACTCAGGACACTTGATAGTTACAGCGTCGATGAACGGACGGTGAAGCTCGATGTTCTCAGGGCAGTTGTCACTCATTGAGCGGAGCTCTTCCTTTGATCCGATGGCATGTCTGCAGCCGCACTCACACTCCCAGATGTTCAGCGGAGTACCCCAGTAACGATTTCTTGAAAGTCCCCAGTCCTGAACATTCTTCAGCCAGTCGCCGAAACGACCCTTACCGATGCTCTCCGGGATCCAGTTTACAGTGTCATTATTCTTAACCAGCTTGTCTCTGACTGCTGTCATCTTGATGAACCATGTATCTCTTGCGTAGTAGATAAGTGGTGTGTCACATCTCCAGCAGTGTGGATACTCATGCTCGAACTTAGGCGCATCGAAGAGAAGTCCCCTTGCGTCCAGATCCTTGAGTACCTCAGGGTCTGCATCCTTTACGAACATTCCGGCAAATGGAGTCTCCTCAGTGAGGTCACCCTTGCCATCTACAAACTGTACAAATGGAAGATCGTAGTTTCTTCCGACATTTGCATCGTCCTCACCAAATGCAGGTGCGATATGAACGATACCGGTACCATCTGTCATAGTTACATAAGTGTCACATGTGATGAAGTGGCCCTTCTTGTGCTGCTTCTCACATACAGGCTTTACGCACTCATAGAGTGGCTCATACTCCTTGTACTCAAGATCCTTACCGACATATGTCTCAAGAACCTCGTATGCAGGAACTGCTGCCTGATCGTCTGCTGCTTCCTTTGCAAGACCGCCGAGAACCTTGTCTGCAAGTGCCTGTGCAAGATAATATGTGTAGCCGTCTGCTGCCTTAACCTTCACGTATGTCTCATCTGGATTTACACAGAGTGCTACGTTTGAAGGAAGTGTCCAAGGTGTTGTTGTCCATGCGAGGAAATATGCATCCTCTCCGATAACCTTGAATCTTACTACTGCTGAACGCTCCTTGACTGTCTTATATCCCTGTGCAACCTCATGGCTTGAAAGAGGTGTACCACATCTTGGGCAGTAAGGCACGATCTTGAAGCCTTTGTACAGAAGTCCCTGATCCCAGATCTTCTTCAGCGCCCACCACTCTGACTCGATGAAGTCATCATGGTATGTTACATATGGGTTGTCCATATCAGCCCAGAAACCTACCTTGCCTGAGAACTCTTCCCACATGCCTTTATATTTCCATACAGACTCCTTACATTTCTGGATAAATGGCTCCAGTCCGTACTCCTCTATCTGCTCCTTGCCGTCGATTCCCAAGAGCTTCTCAACCTCGAGCTCAACAGGCAGACCGTGTGTATCCCATCCGGCCTTTCTGACTACGTTATGTCCCTTCATTGTCTGATATCTAGGGATCATATCCTTGATTACACGTGTGAGAACGTGTCCGATATGTGGCTTACCATTTGCTGTTGGAGGGCCATCATAGAATGTGTATGTTGGCAGATCCTTTGTCTCTTCAACACTCTTCTCAAATACCTGATTTTCTTTCCAGAAGTCCAATACCTTCTGCTCTCTGTTCACGAATTCCAGTTTAGTCGAAACCTTGTCGTACATGTCGTCTTTCCTTTCTGTGATAAATATAAAAAAGCCCTTCGTCGTAATCAGGACGAAGGGCTTTGAGTTCGTTATACCACCTATTACTTACATACTAACATATGCGCTCCCTTTAACGCAGGAAATACGTCAGAGCCTACTTGAGCAAATCTCTTTTGGTCTGCAACTCCAGAGTGATATTCCGAAAGTCTCTACTGTCACCGGGCTCGCACCGCCCCCGGCTCGCTGCTGATCTCGCAGACTCCGTACTGTCTCTGTCATCGTTTTTAACTTATATGATCCAGAAAACCGCCTGTATAAGCCATTTCTGAACCTATCCATTCATTAGTATAGCAAGTATTTGTGGTTTGTCAATCGCAATATGCGCAAATAATTTACTATTCTACTTCTTTATAACCACATTCTTTGTTGTGCTCCATGCCGAATAGTATGTCACTCTGCCGGACTTTCTGTACGACCTTACCCGCACATAATATCTCTTGTTCTTAGCAAGTCGTTTCACTGTCTTTGACACGTTCTTTGCACCGGCAATATTCAAAGTCTTGGCGCCCTTAAAAGTTTTGGCAGTAGCATACTGTATAATCTTGACTCCTTTTGCTGTACTTTGGGCTGTTTTTATAGAAACTGCCTTAGGGCAAATTACAAATGTTGCTGTGATCCTTCCAGCATAATTGCCCTTGAATGTGACTGTTACACCAGCTGCGCCCGAAGCTGTATTATTCTTATAGCTGACAGTATAATCTGTCTTGTTCAAGGTATTGCCATCAACATCGTATACAGTAACTCCCGGCTTTTTAGCAGTGCCGTCATATGTACAGCTTGTATATGCCAGTTTGATATTTTTTATATGAGGAATTCTCCTGCTGTCAATAATCTGTCCGCACTCTGTACACTTATCTGCCAACTTTCCATCTGCCTTGTTTGTGGTCTTGGTAACCTTTGACGAAGTGATTCTCATAATGGTTTTCTGATTGCTGTCAGCCGCATTGTAACTTGTCTTGCCTGCCGTCTTGCACGCAACAATCTTATATGTGTATACCGTTCCATTTTTAGCTGACTTATCTGTATAGCTCAGTATTGTGTTTTTGTTTATATTGGCCAGCTTGCTGTACTTTCCCTTTCCAGCCTTTCTGTATACGATATATCCACCAGCTCCATTATTAAGATACATATAAAAATTTCTTACGTTTTTTATATTATCACCATGCATATACAAATACAATTTGTTTTTTATACATATTTACTACAAAACACGTTCGTATGTATCTAATATATACAAAAATCTCATGAACTGAGAAATCAATCCTCAATCCATGAGATTTATTTTCTAATATACGTAGAGATCATAGTCTACAAGATACCACTTACCGCCAGTCTTTATAACTGTGTATATGATCTCGCCATCTGATTCGTCAGTAGATCCTTTTATCTTGACATCAAGGTCCACCTCGTAGCACTTGTCAACCGTCATGTCGACATCCAGCATGTCAAATGTATCATTTACATCCTTAAGCTTATCCTCGTCATATTCCTTCTCTGATCGGTCCTCGACCTTGATACTCTTGACCTTGCCTACCTCATCTACCATGTCGCTGACCTGCTCGTTGAATGTATCCTTGACATAGTCATCACTGCCTGTATAGCTTCTTATCCTGTTATACAGCTTGTAATATTCCTTGTCCATCAGATCAACCATGGCATCGGCATCGCCTTTTTCATAGGCTGTCACCAGCTTGTCTCCGACCTTCTTGGCACTTCTCTCACCGGAACCACCCGCCAGGATCAGAACAACGACTATTATCGCGATCAGGACTGCCGCTGCGATTCCGCCTATTATTGCTATAAGCTTCTTGTTCACCTTTTTACCCGGCTCCATGACACCCGGAGTCATGCCCGGCTGCTGGCTGTACTGTGGCTGACCATACTGTGGCTGTCCAAATCCTCCATACTGTCCACCTGTCGACTGGACATTTCCACCAAACTGCTGACCCTGACCGTACTGCGGCTGACCATACTGTGGCTGTCCAAATCCTCCATACTGTCCGCCCATCGGCTGTCCAAATCCACCCGGCTGCTGATTCTGCTGTGGCTGAGCCGGGTTCGGCTGCCCTTGTGCACTGTTCTGCACCGGAGAAAATGCGCTCACTCCCGGAGTCGTGAGGACAGTAGTTCCCTCGTCCTCATCGTCGTCCATATCATTAAATCCATTTACGTTATTCTCGTCCATCTTTCTCTCCTTATTCTGCTCATCCCTTTTGCTGCTCTGGAACAATAATGTTCCCATAGAATCATGGTAGCATTTTATGTCTGCCATGTCCAACCAAAAACATCACATTACCTCAATTTTTACACTTTATTACCTGTTTTCTTTCGCTATTATGTAATAAAAGGCGTTATGATGATGAACACACAGAATAAAAAACAATCCGCCACGGATACAGATTGTATCCATGGCGGATTCTTCTATTTCTTTTGATATTATCTCTTCTTTATTACAACCGATTTCTTTCCACTCCATGCGGAATAGTAAACCTTACCATCAATCTTCTTAAAGCTTCGTACTCTGACATAATATCTCTTGCCCTTAGTAAGTCGTTTGATGGTCTTACTTGTAACTGAACCTCCGTTTACATTGGCCGTCTTTGCAGATTTAAACGATGCATTGTCTGCATACTGTATCTGATATCCGGTGGCCTTGGCTGCCTTATTATATGTAACCTTGGCTGTTCCGGCAGATGCACTTGTGAATTTCTTCAGCTTCACGGCAGGTACATAACTTCCTGTCTTCTCGCCGCCAAATGCCGAATTGTATGTCACATCGCCAAATGTCTTATAAGTTCTTATCTTATATGTATACTTTACACCCACATTTTTAGCTGTGACGTCCACGAACGATGTTGTCTCCGGATTCTGAACAACACCTGCTATCGTATATGCTTTTCCATTTACTCCTCTGTAAACAACATATCCCGATGCCGCTTTATACTTCTTCCAGCTCAACTTTATTCCATTTGCTGTGTTGTCAATGGACTCAACTTTTCTCACACCCATCTTGATGTCAAATGTGAGTGTCTTCTCCCCTTCATAGTCACCCTTGAATTTGATGACAACTTTGGCCTTGCCGATATTCTTGTTATTTGAATATGAAACGCTGTAATTTCCTGCGGCAACCTTTCTGCCCTTTGAGTCTTTTACCTCTACCGCAGGCTTCTTAGCTGTACCATCATACTCAACAGCGCTGTATGCAAGCCTGATACTCTTTATCCTGTATATACTCTGAGTTTCCTTGCTGGCTGACTTGCAGTTTTTGCACACATGCGCCTTATATCCGTCACTGGTCTGTGATGCCTTTTTCTTAACCGTCCACACCGTCTGATAATCGTGAGGAACTGTGGTCTCATCGTCTATGATAGTATCCTTTTCTCCGCAGTTATTGTCACATTTTGCCGTCTTGGTTCCCTTCTGCGAACATGTGGCATTTCCATCTGACTCATACTTTGTGAAACTGTGTCCTGTAGCAGGGATCACCTCGGTCTCATATATATCCTCATCCTCAATATACCTTGTCTTCTCTCCGTTCTCAGTACATGTCGGAATCTTGGTTATGATCCATCCCTCGTCATCTCCATCCCCAAACTTCTGGGTCTTTGACTCGGCATACACCCATTCTGATGAACCCGTATTCTTATATCTGAGATCCAGAGTCACATCTGTGTATGTGTCATTTTCCACAACAGACATGATTCCCTGAATGATATTTCCATATGCATCAGTCCATCTTCCGCTGACAAATGGTGTCTTCTGGCTCTCATTATTTGCATATGTTATCTCTATATCTCCGGTTACACTGTATCCGTCCTCTGTCTTCTTCACCTTGCATCCTGATATGCTCACAGCGGAGATATCGTACTCGTTCTCTACCTCTGCCTCCACCTTCTCAGGAGTGATCGTCACGCTTCCTGTCTGCTGCGACGCAAGGCTGATCCTGAATGTATAACTGCGGTTCGCCTCAAATGTCCTGTCTATAATGAGTTGTCCGCCGTTCCGTGAGTATGTCTTTTCCAGAACCCCATCAGCATAGATTCTGGTGTATACTGTATTATCTCCGCAGTCCACCGTAAATCTGTACTCTCCGGTCTCCGTTGGGATAAATTCATACTCGATGCCCTCTCCGTCATAGCTTATATCCGCTGTTGTCTTCTGACCCGGTGTTATTTTTCCATTACCTGTCACATACGAATCGTGATATGTAAATGTTATCTGATCATCTTTCTCTCTCGCATAGAGTGCTATAATATAGCTTCCCTTTTTCAGAGAGAAAGCATCTCCACTGCTATATGTATCTGAAAAGCTGCCATCATCCTCAATGGTATATATACCCTTAAGCTCAAAGCCCTGTCTCTGAAGGGATACCACTCCATCTGACGCAATATCAAATCTGTACAGCTTTACATCCCCAGTGTTCTCAACACCTGAAAGCACCGCAGGCTCACCTGATATCAGGTACTCCAGCTCATCCACATTCAGATCTACGACGTCAAATGATGCTCCCTGAACTTCACAATCGTCAGCCATTCCCCATATGGAAGGTATTATCTCATATAATCCGGTCTGTTCTGTTATCGTGTCGATGCTTAAATAGCTGCTCACCCTGCCGTTTTTCTTGATCGTAAAGCTTATATCATCGTCATCCGCGCCAAATGTTCTGGTACTTCCATCAGAATATGTGACAACGGTTTTTATGCTGCCCTTGATCTCATCAAATTCCCTCAGATATTCAGTCTTAGAAACGGTTGTGCTTACACTTACAGCCTTGACGATCTCCTTCATTGTCACGCCGCATTTATTTACATTTTTTCCCGGATACACACATACATACAGATCCCCGCCTGCTGTGTCAAATCCCGCACTGCCAAATCCATCAGATGAATAAGCCACGTTGTTAGTCGTTATCTCTGTTCCATTTGCATCCAAAATCCTGATGCCATCGATCTTCTCATCAGCGGATACCACATACGAACCCGCCTGGGCACTTACCTTATATACATACACATATCTGTCGCCTGAAATATCAAGCGTCTTTGAGCCGTCCCATGTTCCAAGGCTCATGCTCTGTGCAGTCTTCACTGCAAATGGTATCTCAACCGTATCCATGCCATCCGCACCATCGATTGCAAGTTCAACCATGTATCTGCCTGTATCAACCCTGCTGCCAAGGCCTGCGATCTCGACATACTTTCCAGTTTTCTCGTTATATCTGTACCATGTACTCGTGATCAGCTCATTATCCTCGCTGTCACCGACACTGGCCTCTTTTACACTGCCATCATCATATACAAACTGGAGAGTCTCTCTATCCAGAAGGTTTTTGATACCTGATAATTTCATATCTGGAAGGAATTCATAGGTTCTGTTATCTCTCAGCTTCCATGAACTGATCTTTGAATTTGACAAAGTTTCTCCCCTTGTCACATTCATGCTCCAACTGGTCTGCGTATCTCCCCACTTGTCCTCTACTCCGCCATCGAGACAGATATAGTATGTATTGCCGCTCTCAAGTGCAGCCTCGCCATCCGATACACTAAGTTTCTTCAGATCATACATTGTCTCATCGTCAGCGTCGATCTTGCTGTAGATCTCCATACCGCCCACTGGGGCAAATGTATACCTGGCAGATATCGAAGGCTTAAACGTATAGTATGCACTGCCATTCTCCGACATGCTTACCTGATTAGAGCCCTCCGCAAGACTTCCGGCAGCAACATCCTCTATATCCTTTATCTCTATGTCATATGCATAAGAGTCCTCACTATACAGTGTGTATATCCTAATCTGTGCCGCTCCGACAGGGCACTCATTTTCCATATCTGTAACTATCTCAGCACGTACCTCGTCTCCTCTGGAGGTTTCCACACTGTCCGAATCGTCAAACACCAGCTCCTCTGTTTTTCCGTCAGCATACGAGATCTTTACTCTGGTTCCATCTACATAACTGCTGATATCCTTATCGTAGCTGCCCATTCTGATGAAATCCGTGTTCTCGGGAACAGCAATCATATCTGTCACTTTCGGAATAAAGCTCAGTCTCACATTTGTCTTGGAAGTAGATAACTCATTATACAGGCCTACGTAATAAGTGCTGCCTCCGGTAAGTTTTCCTGTAACCTCTACCGGGCCCTCATCACCGGACTCATATACACAATAAGGACTGTCGCTTTCTATTACCACACTTCCGTCAAATGGCATGACAAAACTGTAATAGGCCTTGTCATACTCATCCGTTCCGACACTCACATTGTTGTCACCTTCGGAGAGCTGTCCTGCGCTCAGCTTGTCTATGGACACTACCTTAAGCACTGCCGTGCCGAGCAGCTCCTGATCTTCCTCAGCCGCATTATATCCCACAGCTACTTTGTACTCGCCCTCTGAAAGAGTTACACCTTTTTCATATTCGTACTCTTTCCAGTTATCATCAGATGACGAATAATATACTGTATATCTGTTTCCATTACTGTATCCACTTCCACCGGTCAGATCTATGCTTTCCGTGGACTTATCATTATACTTTATTGTACTGCTCGCACCATTCATGAAGCTTATCGGCGTTCCGGCTGCCCATTCGCTCTTTGCCAGCTTCAATGTCACCCCTGAAGGTGCCGCATACTTCTTCGCCTTGAGCCTGACCTCATTCAATGTTTCATTGTCATCATCCGTTGTTCCTGAAAGTCTGACATAATAGGTCTTTCCCTTGACAAATGAATACCTGTCATTATCGGTCTCAACCACCGCCATGTCCGAATCATATACATCTATAAATGCAGTTGATGATTTATCTACTTCAAACACAAAGTCAGCAGTTGCAGATGGTATAAATCTGTAATACTCGTAACCGTCCACCCTAGTATCATATGCGTAGGTATCCGTCTCACTGATATTCCTTTTTCCTACAAAATATTCAGCAGGAGTCTGCACCTTTGCAGTGTACGAATCGTATATCTTGGTCGACTGGTTCGGCTCACTATCCATTTTGTCTGTAAGCTGAACAGTATACGTACCGGCCGGAAGTTTTTCCGCATCCGCATACGATACCATATCCCCTTCATCGCCCTCATAATAATAACTTCCCTTGGAATCCTTCACCCACAGACTGTATGTAACTCCATCTATCTTACAGTCTGAGCCGCTGATACCTGAACCGCGCACCTTTCCACCGGAATAGGTTACCGTTGCGTACGCCGATGTTATGGAGTCTGGTGTTCCCTCCAGTATCGTTGTATTATCCGGCACCATTTTTATTGCCGCCACATCCGGAAGCTTTCTCACGCTTATATTTGCACTTTCGGAAACTGTATAAGAACGGGCATACTTAGACCCAAGAATGTATTTCTCCCCCGCAGTGCACTTGTATACCAGCCTGCAGCATCCACTGCCATCCTTTTTACCTGTAGCAAGGCGCTTACTCTTACTGTTATACAAGGTCTCCTGAAGCATCAGCCGTGACTGGCTTCCCTGCAATATTATCTCATAATATCCTGTCTCATCCGTGACAAACGATATTTTACTCTCCTTGCCATTAACTATGTTCACAACCCCATAGTCACCCTCAAGCTCTGAAATATCCTCTGTAGCTGCTGATATCTCAGCTTCATTCATCTGTACGGCATACGCTGTCATATTTGACAGTAAAGTCTGTGCCTGTGCAGTCGTCATCGGTATATGAATGCACGACGACACCATGGCTTACAGCCGCAGCCATTATCCCCTTCAATTTCATATGTAACCTCCCTTTTTCTCCCATACATATTCAGCACATTTATGCCGAATATATAAGCACAAAAAATTACAGCCTCATATTATCATGAAGCTGTAATTTAATACAATATAATTAATATTTATGTATAAATAACACAATATCACTTATGCAATTTTACTTTCTAACCAGGTGGATCTGGTAAGCATTGTACTCGCCGAACTTGAGTGGTACAGGAAGTCCTATCTGTTCAAGTCCCTGTCCGCTGTACTCTGCGCCGGTCTCCTCGTCAACATATGTGGCATCCACATCAAGTCCCTTTACTCTGACAAAAGGTACAGGGGCATTGCAGAAGCTCTCCACCGTCACGATATTGACAAGGGTCTCTGACTTGTCCCTTGCGACAAATGACCATGCAGCTACACCTTTGCTCTTATCCGCATCCGTCAGTCTGTAGTAAAGTCCATTATGAAGAAGATCCCAGTACTTCTTGTAGTTTTCTACCTGAGCCTTTACCTCTTCCTTCTCCTCATCGCTGACCTTGTTCAGATCAAGCTCGTAGCCAAAGCTTCCTGCCATGGCAACAACGGCTCTTGTATTGAATGGAGTTGTCCTGCCTGTCTGATGATTTGGAACCGCTGATACGTGTGAACCAACCACCGATATAGGATAGCCAAATGAAGTTCCATACTGTATGTCAAGTCTGCAGATGGCATCTGTATCATCACTGCACCAGATCTGTGGTGTGTAATACATCATTCCGGCATCAAATCTTCCGCCGCCACCACTGCAGCCCTCGATGAACATCTTTGGATATCTCGCCTGAAGCCTCTCCATAAAGTCATATACACCGAGTACATACTTGTAGAGGATAGTTCCATTGTTCTGGATTCCCTCAGTCATGGAGTATACATTTAAGATGCTTCTGTTCATATCCATCTTTATATAATCAACATCTATCTTGTCCAGCACTGCTATCATCTGGTCAAATATGCAGTTTACGACCTCTTTTCTTGAGAAATCCAGATTGAGCTGGCTTCTTCCCATGACAGGCTTTCTTCCAGGGATCACAAATGCATAATCCGGATGCTCCTTGAAAAGCTCGCTCTTCTCGGATACCATCTCAGGCTCGATCCAGATACCGAACTTCATGCCGAGATCCTTAACCCTCTTGACAACATCAGCCATAGGGCCGCCCATCTTATCCTCATTTACAAACCAGTCGCCGAGACCTGACTTGTCATCATTTCTCACACCGAACCAGCCGTCATCCAGAACCAGCATCTCAACGCCGAGCTCTGAAGCCTGCTTTGCTATATTAACTATATCATCACCGTTGAAGTCGAAGTATACTGCCTCCCAACTGTTGATGAGAATAGGTCTTCTCTTTATCTTGTACTCGCCGCGGCAGATATTGTATCTCACAACATCATGCATCTTGTGTGACATGTCGGCAAATCCATCAGGAGAATACACCATGACAACCTCAGGTGCCACAAATTCACTCTCTGGATAGAGTACATACTCGAACATATCATCCTGAACGCCCATGTTGAGTCTCACCTGATCTGTCTGATCCTTCTCAACCTCACAGTTGAAGCTTCCACTATAGAGAAGTGAGATTCCGTAGCAGTCGCCCGCATCCTCATTCGCATCCTTGCCTGCTATAACCACAAATGGACTGTGCTGATGGCTTGAAGTACCTCTTGTGCTTCCGATCTTCTTCACGCCGTGCTTGATCTCTTCTCTCTCATACATGCGCTCCATGGCATGTCTTCCGTGAAAATGTATAAGGTCGTAATCACCTGTCACAAAGTCCAGGCTCACGCTTGAAGCCTTTGCCACGAACATATCCGCATCGCTGATATTCTTGATGATAGCTGATCTGGTTATCAGATCCTTATCCTCTATAATTCCATACAGAAGATCAACCTCCACTCCCACCTGAGGATCCTGAAGAACGATCTTAAGGGTCTCACCCTTCTCGCCGTCATTTGTGTAAGCAGCAGGAAGTCCCTTGAGACTATACTTACTGTCCATCACCTCATATGAAACATATCTGAGATCACATCCATGTATTCCCTCTATGTCCTTTATGTTGAATGCCGGAGTCCTGAAATCTCCGTTGCCGTAGCAGCTATATTCCAGTGGAATGTTGTCCAGAGAGAATTCTCTGTGCTCCTGTGCTTCATAAGGATTGCCTGAGAATCCTCTATCGTAATGAGTTATGACATATGACATATCCCCGTCCATTTTCTTGCCATAATACAGATGAGCCAGATACCCATAGTCGATCACCTTCATCTGATATGTAGTATTTTTGGTGTTCAATGTGAAAAGCTTTTTCTCTTCATTTATCAATATTGCCATGCCCAAGTCCTCCTTTTCGTGATCTCCAGTTTCTCTACAGCCAAATTTCATTTGACTGGTCTTTCCTCATAATTTATCTACAACCAGCTCCGCCGGATTGTATTCCAAGTTCCACCATGTAGTCCACAAATTTCTCCACATATCCATAATCCGCCGCATATGCTGACAATCCAATATATGCCTTGCCATCTGTGTACTCAGTAAGTCCTGCCGCCTTGTATCCTTCAGATACATCTATTCCGACAGGTATCTTCTTCCCCTCTTCATCCTCGTAATAAATTATCCTATCCTTATACTTATCATATATATCGCCGACCTTCTCATCCGACAGGTCTGCAAGTCTGCCGCTCTTCGCCAGACCTATGAGATTGTCATACTGGCACAAGACTGCCTGAGCAGTGTCCGCCTCAAGGTATGCCAGCACCTTCATATAGTAACTGTTCTTATAATCTGAGTTATTTGCCAGATTAAAAAATGCATTGTTGTCAAACGTAACCCTTCCCGGGAGATTTTCTTCCCCTACATACGACACAAATCCCTGTGCCAGCCTGCAGTCCTCTGAAACATCATCGTAGTTGTTCACAAGGACGACATCCAGTATCGGCTTGTCCTCCCTCGTTGCAAACACAACAGTAAAATACACTACAAGTCCCACGAGAACGACCGCACCGATTATCCAAAGCTTGTAATAATCCCAGATATATCCTATTTTTTTGCGTATGGAGTCCATCTCTTTGATCTTCTGTTTTTCTTCTTCCGTGATTATCGGCTTTTTCATAGACGTCCTCCTTTTGTTTCGCACTTACGATATATTTTGGAGTGGACGCATGAGAGGCGCTTCGCGCGGCGTCCACGGCATCATAAATACTTCGTATTTACGATATATTTTGGAACAGACGCATGAGAGGCGCTTCGCGCGGCGTCTGCAGCATCGCAAGTACTTCGCACTTACGATATATTTCACAAGGGTGGCGTCAGTAACTGACGTCACCCTGTGGTCATATATAATATCTTCTTTAACTTTCTTTAGAGCTTTCCACCTGATGTTGCAATACCTTCTACGAACTGCTTCTGGAATATCAGGTATATAACGATCATTGGTATACATGATATAAGAGATGCAGCCATCAGCTGTGGATAGTTGGACTGATACTGTCCCTGCATTGTTGCAAGAGCTGCTGAGAGCGGCATCTTGTTTGCACTGCTGTTTACAACCAGTGGCCACATCAGATCCTTGAATGCGAACACTGCTGTGAATATACCGAGGGCAACCATCGATGATCTTGCAAGCGGAGCCATGACAAACACGAATGTCTTTGGAATGTTACATCCGTCAAGTCTCGCTGCCTCCTCGAGATCTCCAGGAAGTCCCATGTAAGCCTGCTTTAGCAGGAAAGTACCGAACGCTGTTACAATTCCTGGGAATACCAGAGCAAACATTGTATTTGTCATGCCCATCTTACTGATCATCAGGAACTGTGGGATGATGAATATCTGTGAAGGAATCATCATCTGGAAAAGTATCAGGGAGAACATAAAGTCTCTGCCCTTGAACTTAAGTCTTGCAAATGCATATCCTGCGAGTGTTGCTGTGAGACATGCACACACAACTCTGAAGAATATGAGCAATAATGTGTTCTTGTAGAGAACAAGGAAGTTCATGTTATTCCAAACAGTAGTGAACGCGTCTGTACGCCACTGTGATGGGAATATTACGAATGGACTTACCGAAGTTGCCTCTGTTACTGTCTTAAATGCTGTGAGTGTCATCCATACAAATGGCACTATCATAATGATTGAGAATATGATCAGAATGAGGTGAATCAATAATCTCTGCATTCTTCTCTTAAACTGTACGCCTCTTGTCATATCGATTCCCCCTTCCTAGTTATAATGAACCCACTTCTTCTGACCGATCATCTGGAATACTGTAAGTACCATGATGACTGCGAGAAGAAGAACTACTATTGCTGATCCATAACCCTTGTTACCATTCTGGAATGAGTACTGGTAGAACAGATATACGATGGACTCTGTCTTCTTGAGAGCCGGATTGGAAATATCCATTACCATGTATACAAGGTCGAATACCTGAAGTGCTCCGATTACTCTTGTTACGAGTACGAAGAATACTGTAGGGGAGAGAAGTGGAAGAGTGATCTTGAAGAATGCTCTTACTCCTGATGCTCCGTCAATATCTGCTGCCTCGTAGTAATCCTTAGGTATCTCCTGAAGTCCTGCAAGGAACAGAACCATGTTGTAACCTATAATCGACCAAACACCGATGATCGCAACTGAGATCCATGCGATCTTTGGATTGGATATCCACTCGATCTTTGTACCGAGGATGTGGTTTAACAGACCGAACTGTGAATTGTATAACCATCTCCATACCATGGCTACAGCTGCAGGTGCAACTACCATTGGCAGGAAGAATATTGCTCTGTATATTGTTCTTCCGTGCATCTTGCGATTCAGGAATACCGCAAGTATAAGTGCGATGGCGATTGAGAATGGAACCTCAATGATCGCATACTTGAATGTATTGAGAAGTGACTGCCATACCTCAGGGTCAGCAAACATCTTCTTGTAATTTGCAAATCCTGCAAATGATGAATCTCCGAATGAACCGACCTTGCAGAATGACTGATATATTGTCTGTACTATAGGCCATAAGTTAAGTACGATGATTCCTATCATTGTTGGGAGGATGAATGCCCAGCCCCATTTGCGCTGGTTTCTTTCCCATGTTGTTGACTTCTTTTTCTTGAACTCTTTATCTTCTGCTGCTGCCGGCTTAACTGTCTGTGTCTCTGTAGCCTGAATTATCTCAACCGCTTTTTCTTCAACTTTCTTGTTGTTATCTGACATAAAATCCCTCCTCTTATCATTTATACTGTAATTAACACCCCATTGTTTCTGGTAAGCAATGGGCAGGACCTTCATCCTACCCACTGTTATGTTATCTTATAAATGCTCTGTAGGATTACTTGTCTTCCTCATCGATGTACTGGTTCATCTGAACTGCGAAGTCCTTACATGACTGCTCCATCTTTGATGGATCTGCCCATGCATCTGCGAAGAATGTCTGTGCTGCCTGTGACCAAACTGTTGAGTTGTATGTGTAAGGTCTGAGCACGAGCTCATTTGTAACACCTGCTACTGTTGAATCCTTTGTGATGTCAAGGTAAGCGTTGAGGTTGAACTTGTCTGTGCAGTTAACCCACTTGTCTGATGTGTTGTTGTATGCTGACATTGTTACACCAAGCTCAGCCTGCTTCTCCTGCATCTCCTTTGAACCTAACCACTCGATAAGCTTCCAGCAGTCATCTGGTCTCTTTGTGTCTGCTGATGCAGCCCATCCAAGTCCGTTACAGATAGAAGTTCTCTTACCTGTTGTCTTGTCGTATGGAAGAATTGCTACGTCACAGTTCTCAACGAGATACTCGTTGTCAAGGAATCCTGCTGTCATCCATGAACCCTGTGTGATCATTGCTACTGTACCTGACTGGAACAAAACGTCTGTACCTGTCTCTGACATTGTTGTTGCCGGTGGGCAGCAATCCTTGAGGAGCTTTCCTACATAATCCATAGCCTTGATAGTGTTGGCATCGTCATATCCTGACTTTGTGTGATCATCATTTACGATGTAACCGCCCATTGAGTAAACCATGTTGTAGTATGTGTCCTGATCGTTTGATGTGTTCATACAGAAACCGTACTTGTCGCCAGTTGTGAGCTTCTTAGCTGCCTCATAGAGGTCATCCCATGTCCAGTTCTCATTTGGATACTCAAGTCCTGCATCATCGAACATCTTCTTGTTGTACCAGAGAGCGATTGTATCGTAATCCTTTGGTACTGCGTAATATGAGCCATCATATGTGTAGAGCTCTGTGATCTCTGACATGTAGTTGCTCATATCAACCTTATCGCTCTTCTCAATGTAGTCATCGAGCTTTAAGAGCTTGTTGTTCTTCATGTACATCTGTGAGTTGTTGGAGTGCATCCAGAATACATCCGGCATATCTCCACCTGATGCTCCAGCCTCAAGAAGTGTCCAGTATGAATCCCACTCCTTAACCTGTACATCAACCTTGATGCCTGTCTCTTCTGTGAAGAGATCACATATCTGCTGCAGACCCTTCTGCTGGTTGTTATCCCAGATAACTACCTCAAGTGAATCCTTGCTGCCGCTCTTGCTTCCGTCGCCGCTTCCGCCACATGCGCAAAGTGAAAATGCTGTTGCTGCTGCAAGTCCAACTGCTACTGTTTTCTTTAATGTTCTTCTCATAAAACCTTCCTCCTTTTTACATCACCGGCAGGATTTACGACACCCACATTCTCTTTCATACCCTGAATTCTGCGTCCTGTTCTGCCGGTTCGCCTTACGGCGTTCTGTGTGCTTTCTATGATTGAATTATAAAATTTTGGTGAACATTTTCACATGGAAAAATGTCAAAATATCATGGGTTTTTGTCACAAATGTATATTTTTAAGTAGTTAAGTTCGCTGTTTTTGTGCTATTTTATGGTAAATTGTAGAATACATATGGTAAATTGTAAAATTCGCTATATAATGGCATACCTTTTTGTGCTATAGTTAAACAAACGATATTATCACTTTTTACATCAGGAGGAATTTTATGAACATTTTCAACAGTGACGGCTGGTTTTCCAGATTTTTTGGAACGCTCGGCGATATTATAATAGTGAACATTCTATTTATATTGTGTAGTATTCCCATAGTCACCATGGGAGCTTCCATGAGCGCAATGTATTTCACTCTGTTAAAGAAGCAGAGGACAGGCGAAAATGGAGGTGTAGTGAAATTATTCTTCAAAGGCTTCAAGGATAATTTCAAACAGTCAACGATTTCATGGCTGCTATTCCTTCTTATATCATTTATATTCACTCTGGATTTCAACCTTTTTGGCAAGGGTGGTCCACAGGAGAACAAGCTCATGTACTACACCAGTGTCGTGCTTATGATATTGACATGCTTCATCGCAATTTACCTGTTCCCTGTCATAAGTGCATTTAAGAACACATTGAAGAACCTTCTCTTGCAGTCCATTTACCTGGCGGCCAAGAACTTCATATTTACAATAGTGATCATGGTTCTCTACACTCTGCCTGCATATGTTCTGCTATCCAGCACTCAGGTATTCATGGTAGGTATATTCGTGTTCATAGTATGTGGCTTTGGCCTTATAGCATATGTATCATCATTCATGTTTTTGAAGGCATTCACCCCATATCTGGATGAGGTCACAAAGAAGTACACGGACGACGATCCTGCTTCATGGATGCACAGCGATGACCAGACATCTGAATCAGATGAGGATAATCCCGAATCCACAAAGGTGACCAAGAAGCTTATCGTTGACAATTCATATCATGGCAGACAGTAGTTTTTACCGTATATCGTAAATACAGCAAAGGCGGATGTGCGACAAATCGCACACCCGCCTTTTGCTTAATTCAAATTTTTTGATTCAATTATATCTTACAGCTTCGAAGCCTCATGTCCAAACTTGGCATCATTCGTCTCAAGCTCAACCTCAAGATTCCTGAATGACTTAGGACTCATTCCAAACTTCTGCTTGAATGCTTTAGAGAAAGAAAGAGAATCCTCATAACCACACTGATATGCGATTATATTGATCTGTTCCTTTGATGACCGGAGAAGACTTGCAGCTTTCTCCAATCTGAAGTTGATAAGATACTCCTGAGGAGATACACCCATCTCCTTCTTGAAGCTTCCTGTCAGATGACTTCTGCTGATTCCTATGAAATCCGCAATGTCATCGATCTTGATCTTGTTCATGTACTTCTCTGTTATGAAGTCGACAGCAGCCTTTACATATATCTTACTTGGATACTCAATGTTATCAGATTCCTGCGCATCGGAGGCATTATCCTCCATAATGGTTGCAAAGAGAAGCATCAGTGCACTCATTCTCTTCACCTCGTTTATACGTGTGATCTGGGAATATTCGAGCATCTTGTTGATACATTCTGCACACGTATCCATCTGCTCTATCTTGATGATAGGTGAGCCCTTTACATCCCCCATCGCCTCAATAAAATCTTCAGCTCTGTAGCCATGAAATCCAACCCACATGTAGCTCCATGGATCATCATCGTCAGCCCTGTAAGTAGTCTCCTCACCAGGTCTGATGATAAACGCCTGTCCAGGTCCCAGTTCATAAGTCTTCCCCGCAATTGTAAATGTACCCTTGCCCTTCTTTACCATATGGATAACATATGATTCTCTGACGTATGGACCAAACTTCCAGCCTTTTATACAATCCTCTCTGCCACAATAGTCCAGACTGATTGCGGTACCCCACATATAGGAGTTCGACAACTGTAGATCTTCCAGACAAGCAAAACCAACACTGTCAGTTAAACCAACCTTTCTTACCATAACCCGGCCTTTCCTTTACCATATCTTTGCCACCCTTTTATATAAGTTAACACCAAAAACACCTTTATATTTTAACAAAAGCAGACAAACCTGTCAATTTTCAGATCTGTCTGCTTCCTGTAAAATATCTATAAATTATGTCTTACCAGTGACGGTAACCAAATACTGTTGCAGCGTTCTTGAAGTAGCTGAGTACCTGCTCTGCACATGTTGCGCTGTCACTGAATATCTTTTCTGCGATGTTATCTATAACAGTGATGAGGAATACTGAGATAACTATAGCAGCGATAACTGCAAATATCTTTGAGTTGTCATTTGTCTCAAGGTTATCGAATAACGCATGAGCTGCGATCACGATTCCGCAAAGGCTTATTCCGAGGAAGAGTATGTATCCAAAGCCTCCGATGATTCCGCTGAGGAAATCAACCTTGTGGAAGAGTGCTGAGATGATCTCAAATATGATTCCTGCAACCATTGCTATTGCCTCATAAAGTGCAAATACACCAACGGCGTTAAGTGCTTTTCCAAATGTGATTCCACCCTTGAATATAATTCCTCCGGCGATAAATACCGCTGCTGTCATGATGACTGCTGCGATTATAGTGAAGAAGAACATGTAGAATCCCTTTGCTATTGAATCGCCAAAGTCAAATCCCATTATGAGGAATCCGACAGTTACAAATATAAGTGAGAGGATGGCATTTACTCCTGCAAGTATTCCGCCAGGAACCATGTTGTCACTCTGAACCATCTCACCCGCTGTATCTGCAGGGCTCTTGAAAAGACCTATCACATTCTTGAGAAGATCATTTATCATATTGCCCGCTGCTGATGGCTTCTTCGGCTGTGGCTGTACAT
>ERZ779697.460-NODE-460-length-20490-cov-3.23269_pt1 | contig 20490 bp, 18 predicted proteins | sample MGYA00511881_ERZ779697 | MGnify/ENA primary metagenome ERZ779697 (study PRJEB29588, sample SAMEA2148105) | human gut metagenome | biome: human gut; feature: human-associated habitat; material: faeces | place: Denmark | collected 2008/2010 ... | reverse complement strand
TGCCGCAAAAATCCAAGAAGAAAAAGAACCGCAGGGCAGCTGGCCGGCACCGCTGCGCCCGCTGGAAATCAGGGTCTATCCCTATCTCCATTTCCACGAAGCCATGGACAGCAAGATCAAGAAAATCCCCGTCTACACCGCCATCGGTGCCATTTCCAAACCGATGCAGCACGCCGTCGTCGCCACGGAAGACCGCCGCTTCTATGACCACGGTGCCGTCGATCCCATCGGCATCATCCGCGCCGTCCTGGTCAACATGGAATCCGGCGAGACCGTCGAAGGCGGCAGCACTATCAGCCAGCAGGTCGTCAAGAATGTCTTCCTCTCCCAGGACCGGACCATGGCCCGCAAAGCTCAGGAATTCGTCATGGCCTTCCTGCTCGAACATTACTACAGCAAAGATGAAATCCTGGAAATCTATCTGAATACGGCCTACTTCGGCGCCAATGCCACGGGCATCGACGACGCAGCCCGCACGTACTTCACGACGACGCCGGAAAAACTCGACCTGGCCCAGTCCGCCATGCTCGCCGGCCTCGTCCAGGCTCCGACCTACTATAACCCCCTGAAGAACTACGACGCCGCCAAAGAGCGCCAGAAAACCGTCCTCACCCTGATGAGCGAACAAGGCTACATCAGTCCTGAGCAAGGAAAAGACGCATATAATGAAAAATTGGGATTGTAAAAAAAGCCGCTGCATTGCACAGCGGCTTTTTTGTGGTTCATTTTACGTGGTTCGTTTGCCGAAAAATTCACGCATCCAACGACAAACGAATCACGACTCACGGCAAACGATTAATTGTCTTCAATAACTTTCCCAGGGTTGAGGATCCAGTTCGGGTCTACAGCGCGTTTGATGGTCTTCATCAGGTCGAGTTCGGCCGGGTCCGTGTATTCTGCCATGTATTTCAGGCGTTTCAGGCCGATGCCGTGTTCGCCCGAGAGGCGGCCGCCTAAGCCGTAGACGTATTTGTAGGCTTTGGCGCGGAATTCTTTCAGCTGTTTTTCCCAGTCTTCGTCACTCATATCGCACTTGAGAATCTGGAAATGGAGGTTGCCGTCACCGGCATGGGCCAGGCAAAAGACGCGGAAATCGTAGTTCTTGCTTTCTTTGACCAAAGTCTGGATGCAATCGGCGATCTTCGTGACCGGGACGACGAGGTCTTCAGAGGTTGCCACTTTAGAGAAGACACGCGTGCTTTCCAGGCAGTTGCGGCGGACTTTCCAGACGCGGTCGTCGGCTTCGACGATATCCGTAGCGCCACATTCTTCACAGACAGCGGCCAACTTTTCCATCTTGTCATCCAGTTCATCTTCGTTAAAGGTTTCGATGGAAATGATGTCATAACAGCCATCTTCATAATGAGGCAGCTTCAAATCGCTGTAGTCGCTGGCGCTGCGGACAAAGTTGTTGTCCATGAATTCGACAGATGTCGGGTTGAGGCCGGCTTTGATCAGTTTCGGTACGAGGGCCGTTGCTTTGGCGAGATCCGTGAAGACGGCGAGGACGTCGAGTTTGTACGGCGGCAAAGGAACGAGCTTCAGCGTCGCTTTGGTGATAATGCCCAGAGTGCCTTCGGAGCCGATGATCAGCTGATCGAGGCAGAAGCCGGTCGAGCATTTTTTAAGCGTAGCACCGAGATGGACGATCTTGCCTGTCGGCAGGACGGCTTCGATGGAATAGACCTGATGACGCGTCGTACCGTAGCGGACGGCTTTGTTGCCGCCGGCATTGGTGGCCAGGTTGCCGCCGATGAGGCAGCTGTCGGAACTGCACGGGTCGCCGGCATAAAGGAGGCCTTTTTCATGTGCGGCGTTCTGGATATCGATGGTGCGGACGCCGGCTTCAACGGTCATGTACATGCCGTCTTCGTTCAGTTCGAGGATGTGGTTCATCCGTTCCATGAGCAGGACGATGCCTTTATAAGCCGGGACGGCACCGCAGCTGACGCTCGTGCCGGCACTGCGCGGCGTAACCGGGACGTTGTAGCGGTTGGCAATCTTCATGATTTCCGAAACTTCCTGCGTGTTTGCCGGCAGGACGACGACTTCCGGCGTCTTCCACATCGAAGGTGCCAGGCTTTCGTCGGATTTATAGACATCCAGGACATCGGCATCGGTCTTAACATATTTATCGCCAACGACTTTTTTCAGTGCGTCGATGACTTCGGCTGTAACTGGATTGTATTCTTTCATCGTAAAATCCCCTTTACTTTTTAATGAAATTTGCAACTTTAATTTCACCTATTGCAACTTTTCCTCGTGAATTGTAAATATTATAGTACATAAACGGCCGTTTGTCTTGGATTTTACAAAAAAAGATATATATAGTTTAGTCATTTTAAACAATGCATATTAGTAATAGATACGGTAAAACGTATAACTTTTGGCTATAGAAAAAGGGCTGCCGCAAAGCGGCGAGCCCTTTTCGTGATTCGTTTGGCGTGATTCGTTTGCCGAAAATTTCCCGCAAAAACGGTCTACGTTCCACGGCAAACGACACACGGCGCCGCAGGCGCCTAAAGTACCGGGAAGGTGGCGGCGGCGTGGCCCATGACGGTGACTTTGTAGTCGGCTGGGAGGTTGGCTTTCGCTTTGTTCCAGGCTTCTTCCAGGGTCGTTGCCGGGATGAGGCCGCTGTTGCGGATGATGTCGAAGTTTTCCGGCCGCGTGACGACGTAGACTTCTTTCAGGGAGCGGAAGATGCAGTGCGATTTGAAGGCGACGAAGGCCGGGATGGTGAAATCGGCGCGCAGATCCCGTTCAAAAGCGTCCATGTCGCTGCGGAAGAACCAGTCCGTGAAAATGGCCGGTTCCTTGATGTCCGGGCAGTCGAGGGTCAGGATCATGGAGCCGCCGGGCTTGGTCGCAAAGGTGGCATTCATGGGCGCCTTCATGCTCTGGTAGAGGTTCATGTCTTTCGGATAACCGCCGGCCGAGGCGATGGTGATATCCGCCAGTTCCTTGATGGGGATGCTGGCAATCTGCAGCAAGTCGTCGCAGCCCTTCTTCCAGGCATCGTACCAGTGGCCGCCGACGACTTCGAAAAGGTCGCCGTCTGCAGAAAAGACGGTATTCACGAGGAAGCAGGGATTAAGCATGGCCGCAGCCTGCTTCATGTCGTCGTGGAGCGGGTTGTCGTTAAGGAGGCTCGTTTCGCATTTCGGATTGCAGCCGCCGCCGAATTCTTCCGTCAGGGCCATGGCATGGTTGCGCATGATCGTGTCGTAACCGGCAATGCCCGGCAGGACGGCTTTGCGGCCGCCGCCGAAACCGGCCATGGGATGGAAGGAGACGGCACCGGTAAGGATGACTTTGTCCGCCTTGACAGCATGGGCATTGAGATAGACGTCGTTGCCATAAGTCGTCGTACCGACTTTCACGAGCTGCGCCGCGTCGCGGCAGTCGTGGCTGATGACCTTCAGGCGCTTGACCATCTCTTCGCCGCAGACGATGGCATCTTCTTCCGGCGTGTGGGCGCGGTGCGTCCCCTGGGCCGTAATGACCGTGATCTGTTCGTCCTTGACGCCGGCCTGGTTCAGTTCATCGACGATGACCGGCAGCATCTGGGCCGTATGGACGAGGCGCGTAATATCGCTGACGATGATGGCTACGGTATCGCCGGCTTCGACGACGTCCTTTAACGGCGCGCTGCCCACAGGATGGCGCAGGGCTTCGCGGACTGCTGCTTGTTCATCAGCTACGGCTGCGACTTTGTTCCCGTGCAGATCGTACAAAACATGACTTTCATCGAGCACGACATCCTGCGTGCCCTTACCAAATGGCAATGAAAAAGATTTCATAAAAGCATCCCTCTTTACTTTTTATTTTTAATATCTAATGACTATACTATTATAAATTAAAAAAACACTCCGGGCAATGGGCTAAAATAAGTTCCATCTGCCCATATAAAGAGCTACTAAAGAGCGGATGAAAAGGCAGACAAATAAGATGTACGTCAGGATATAAAGAAAGTTTTCAAAGTCATCCATGTGTTCCGATTTTTCATGGACATGGTGAAAGTGATTGATGAGGAAATGTCCCATACGACAGTCGCATCCTTTCTTTATTTTCCTTTATGGGGAAAGAGTTCATGTACACGACGGGCTGATTCTTCGTCTTTGCTGATGCCCTTGAGCAGGGTCCGTTCCGAATTTTCCATGTGCTTCTTGGCCACTTTGCGGGCCATGGCGCTGTTGTGGTCGGCAATGTTTTCCACTAACTGCCGGTGTTCTTCCCAGGTCGCTGCCAGACGGCCGGGATAATGCATGGATATGGAGCGGAAGCGCAGCATCTGTTCGCGCAGGTTGTTCAAAATATCGACGAGGCGCTGGTTGCGGCTGGCGTGATAGAGGACATCGTGGAAGCGGACGTCGGCATCGACAATCTTCTCGAAGTCATCGTTGTCGATGTATTCGTTGATTTCGACGAGAATCCGTTCCAGGTATTCCAGTTCGTCCGGCGTGATCCGTTCCGCTGCCAGGCCGGCAGCCAATTCTTCCAGGGCGCTGCGGATTTCAAAAACCTGGGCGATATCCTTGAGGGAAATATCGGCGACGTACGTGCCGCGGCGGGGCACCATGACGACGAAGCCTTCCAGTTCCAGTTTGCGGATGGCTTCGCGGATTGGCGTGCGGCTGACGCCGAGTTCATCGGCCAGCTGGATTTCCATGAGCCGTTCGCCGGGCTTTAAGACACCGTCTTTAATGGCCTGGCGCAGCGTTTCGCTGACGACTTCGCGCAGCGGCTTATACGCATCTAATTTAATAGGTTCTAATTTATGCTGTCTCTTTGGCGTTTTCATCATTCGTTCACTCCACCTTCTGCTCCATGTACTGCCTTTGTCATATACGTATCGACGTCCGTCCAGGACGCAGCCTGACGGCGGACCTCCCCTTCCCGCTCGTGCGGGACCAGGGCGAAGAACGTCGGGCCGCTGCCGGCCATGAGCGGCCGCAGGCCCGCACTTTTGAGAAGCTGTTGGCACTGCGCCGCTTCCGGTACGTCAGGGATGACCAATTCTTCAAAAGTATTGCCCATGGCCGCCAGCAGCGCGTCAAAGTCGCCGCACCGCACAGCCGCTTCCACATCATCGACGGCGACGGGGGCCGTCTCTTTCTTTTCGTCGAAAAGGGCATAGGCTTTTTTCGTCACGACGGCGGCATGGGGATGGACGATGAGGACCGGCCATTCCGGCAGGTTCGGCAGGGGCCGCAGCTCTTCGCCGATGCCTGTGCCGCGCATCGTACCGCCGCAGATACAAAAAGGCACATCCGCACCGAGGGAGGCGCCGAGGCGGCAGAGTTCGGTCTCTGTGAGATGCAGCTGCCAGAGGCGGTTGAGGCCGCGCAGTACAGCGGCACAGTCTGTACTGCCGCCGGCGAGCCCTGCGGCGATGGGGATGCGTTTTTCAAGATGGATGTGCACGCCCAGATTGTCCTTTTTATACGGACAAAGTGCCTGCCAGGCACGATAGGCCAGATTCGTCCGGTCACAGGCCAGGCTGCCGGTGGAGCACGTCAGCGCAAAGGAATCGCTTTCTTCGAGGGTAATCGTATCGGCCAGGCCAATCGATTGGAAGATGGTGTCGATATTGTGATAACCATCGGCACGACGGCCGGTGATCGCCAAAGCGAGATTAATTTTTCCGTATCCTGTTTCTACTATTTTCGTCATATTTAACTCCGTGTATAAAATGTGCATTCCGTATTGATTAAAAATTTTCCTATGTTATAATGAGACAACAGCAGGGCTGTGCTGCCTTCTCGGCATCCGCCCCGAATGCACACTCTTATCATTATACTATAATGATTATACCGTTTTTTCCTTTATTTTACAATTATTCATTCATTACGGAGGAAAAAAATTATGAAAACCTTGACTTCGCACACGCTCTGGGAACTCGCCGTGCCGTACATCGCCTCTTTCGTCGGCAGCCTCGTCGTGGCCATCGGCATGAATGCCTTCTTCATCCCCTTCCACTTACTGAGCAGCGGCCTCAGCGGCGTAGCCATCATGATCTACTTCCTGACGGGCCTGCCCGTCGGCGTGGGCATCTTCATCCTCAACATCCCGATCATGATCGCCTGCTATAAATTCATGGGCCGGCGCTATACCATCCTGAGCATCGTCGGCACAATCATGCTCTCAGTCCTCGTCGATGCCACAGCTTTCCTCTCGACCTGGGACATCATGCACGACTCTATGCTCTCATCCATTACGGGCGGCATCCTGGCGGGCATCGGCTTCGGCATCATCTATAAGTACAACGGCAACAGCGGCGGCCTCGACGTCATCGGCGCCATCGTCAAGAAATACTACTCCCTGGAAATGGGCACGGTCACGATGATTCTCAACCTGGTCATCCTCCTGGCGGCTGCCTGGCTCTTCTCGCTGGAACGGGCCGTCCTGACCTTCGTCGCCATCTACATCGCCGCCTTCATCACCAATAAAGTCGTCATCGGCCTCAAACAGCGCAAGAGCGTAATCATCATCTCCAACAGGGCCACGCCCATCGCCCAGGTCCTGATGCGCTACGTCGGCCACGGTGCGACGTACCTCCACGGTCAGGGCGCCTACACCATGCAGGACAAGCGCGTCATCTACGCCGTCATCAAACTGACGGAAGTGGCCAAGGTCAAGGAAATCGTCAATAAGCTCGACCCGCAGGCCTTCATGATCATCAGCGATGCCTCGGAAGTCGTCGGCCGCGGCTTCACAACATCGCCCGTCAAGTTCCACCAGTACCCGGGTGACGCCCTTTCCATGCCGCACACCAAGAAGAACATGCCGCCGGAATACTAGGCGCCCACGGCATAAAAAAAAGCTGCGCATCAATTGCGCAGCTTTTTTTATGCCTATTATAATCTGATTTCGTTCGTATCGCGGTAGATGAGCCATTCTGCGATGTTGTTGGCGTGGTCGGCCATGCGTTCGATATATTTGACGACGAGGACGAGGTCGATGTAGTCCTTGGAGTTTTCCGGATGAGCCGTCATTTCTGTGGCCAGGGTTTCCATCAGGTTGTTGAAGGCCTGGTCGACGATGTCGTCTTTATCGCGCATCAGGCTGGCCTGGGACGACGTGCCCCGTTCTTTGTAGAAGTCGATGACGTCGCTGACCATAGAGGCCATGACGCCGTACATTTCCTTCATGCCCTGCGGCAGCGGTACGTCGTGATGGGTCTGTTCCAAATGGATGACGTAGTGGCTGATGTCGGCGCAGTGGTCGGCAATGCGTTCTAAGTCGGAGAGGATTTTCAGCGTTGCCATGAGACCGCGGTAATCAGCCGCTACGGGACCCTGCATCATACTGATGGTCAAGTCCTTCTTCATGCAGTTCTTGACCATATCGTCGATGGCGTCGTCGCCATCATAAATACGCTGCGCCATTTCGATATCCTTGCGTTCCAGCGCCTTCCAGGTGCTGTCGACGGCCTGTTCGATTTTCAGGCACAAGTTAATCATATCCTGTTTCAATTCGCCTACAGATTTTTCGTAAATTTCCAGCATTTCTCTGCTCCCCTCTTAGCCGAACCGGCCCGTAATGTATTCTTCCGTCTTCGGATTGGACGGATTGGTGAACATTTTCAGCGTATCGTCAAATTCAACCAGTTCCCCTAAGAGGAAGAAGGCCGTCTTGTCGGAAATACGGCGTGCCTGCTGCATGCTGTGGGTGACGATGACGATGGTGTACTTATCTTTCAGTTCCAGCGCCAGGTCTTCGATTTTCTGCGTCGAAATCGGGTCGAGAGCCGACGTCGGTTCGTCCATGAGGATGACCGACGGCGCCGCCGCCAGGGTACGGGCGATGCAGAGACGCTGCTGCTGGCCGCCGGAGAGGCCGAGGGCGCTCTTATTGAGACGGTCCTTCATTTCGTCCCAGCAGGCTGCCTGGCGCAGGCTCTTTTCGACGATGGCGTCGAGTTTCTTCTTGTCCTTGACGCCCTGGATGCGCGGGCCGTAGGCGATGTTTTCGTAAATGCTCTTCGGGAACGGCGTCGGCTGCTGGAAGACCATGCCGACACGGTAGCGCAGGGCCAAGGGGTCGACTTCCTTGAAGATATCCCGGCCTTCGAAGCGGATATCGCCGGTGACGCGGCAGCCTTCGACCCAGTCGTTCATGCGGTTCAAAGTCTTTAAGAAGGTCGATTTGCCGCAGCCCGACGGGCCGATGAGAGCAGTGATTTCATTTTTCTTGATCTTCATGTTGATGTCTTTCAGGGCCTGGAAATCGTTGTAAAAGAGATCCATGTGAGCGACATCAAAGGTATATTCGGCACTGCCGGCAGCTTCCTGTGCTTTTTCCTGCACGGCTTCGGCAGCCTGTTTCTTTTCAATCGTCGCTGCGGCAAAGCCGGTGAGCGTCGTAGTAGTATCGGACATTATTTACTTCCTCCCATTTTCTTGTCGATTCGGTAGCTGAGGTAACGGGCAGCCAGGCTGAAGACGAGGACCATGATCATCAGGATCGCCGAAGAAGCGGCGGCCTGCTGGGCAGCGTCGGGCTGCAGGGCTTCGGTACGCAGGGCCCAGATATTGAGGGCCAGCGTTTCGCCCGGGCGGAACGGGTTGAGGGCACATGAGGTAGAGGTGATATCCCAGTTCGACCAGTTGATGTCAGTGGACATACCGGCCGTGAACATCAGGGCAGCAGCTTCACCGAAGCCACGGCCGGCGGCCATGATAAGGCCCGTCATGATGCGTGGGAAGCAGGCCGGCAAGAGGACATGCCAGATGGTCTGCCAGTGCGAAGCACCGAGACCGAGACTGCCGTTGCGGTAGCTTGAAGGCAGGTTGCGCAGGGCATCTTCCGTGACGGACGTAACCAGCGGCAGCGTCAGGATGGAGACGGCCAGGGCGCCGGCGAAGAGGTTCCACTGGGAACCGGTCATGACGATGAAGACCAGGTAGCCGAACAAGCCGACGACGATGGAAGGCAGGGATGCCAGGGTTTCGACGGCCATGCGGACCCAGTGTGTAATGCGGCCCTTCTTGGCATATTCAGCCAGGAAGATGCCTGCCGGGATACCCGTAATGGCACTGGCGACGAGAGCCAGGAAGACGAGGTAGACCGTATTGAAGAACATGCTGCCCAGGCCCTTAGGACCGAAGGACATCAGTTCCGGCGTCATGCCTTCGATGCCGCTGACGACGACGTGCAGGACGAAGGCGATGAGCAGGATGACGGCAAAGGCGGCACCGGCCACGAAAATGCCCGTCATGATTTTATCTTTGCGTTTCTTTGCTTCAACAGAAACCATCTTAACGGCCTCCTTTCAATTCAGAAGCAGCGTTGATCTGGTGAATGATGAAGATGAAGAGGAACGACAGCAGGAAGAGGACGAGAGCCATCGTCCAGAGAGCTGCGTTGTATTCGCCGCCTTCCATGGCGCCGCCCATATCCGCTGAAATAGCAGTGGTCAGCGTACTGGCAGGCAGGAAGAGGGATTTCGGGAAGACCTTCATCTGGCCGATGACCATGGCGACAGCCAGGGCTTCGCCGAGGGCGCGGGCCAGACCGAGGATGATACCCGTGAAGATACCGCTCTTAGCGGCCGGGAGAACGACGTGGGCTATCGTTTCCCAGCGCGTCGCGCCGAGGCCGTACGAAGCTTCACGCCAGGACTTCGGTACGGCAGCCATGGCATCGGCAGCCATGGTCGTAATGGTCGGGAAGATCATGATGGCCAGGACGATGCCGGCAGCAAGGACGGAGAAGCCGAAAGGCATGGGAAAGATTTTCCGCAGGACCGGGATGAGGACGGTCATGCCGACAAAGCCGTAGACAACGGAAGGAATGCCCGTAAAAAGTTCGATAGCCGGCTGGATGAGGCGGCGCCGCTGAGGCGTTGCGATTTCCGTCATGTAGATGGACGAAGCCAGGCTGAAGGGCAGGGAAATAATCAGGGACAGGAGACAGGTGACGAGAGAGCCTGCCAGGAACATGGCTGCGCCGACCTGACCGCCGCCTTCGACGGTATCACTCGGTTTCCACTGTCCGGAAAAGAGAAATTCTGTTACACTGTGGCCGAATACGGTGAACGTATCGGTCCCTTTGATAAAAAGAAAAGCGCCAATGAGAAGCGGCACCAGTGCCATACCGATGCCGCAAATCGTGATGAACGTCTTGGCTGCTTTCTCGTTGCGGTGAGCTCGCTGGACTACCGTATCGATTGCATTCATATCCGTTCCTCCAACTTATTAATGAACTTCTTTCGTCTGCATCTTCGAGCTTACGCCGTAGCCAAGTTCTTCGATACGTTTGCCGTAATCAGCACCCGTGATGTATTCGATGAAGGCTTTGACTGCCGGTTTCGGATCCTTGCTGGTGTAGATATGTTCATAGCCCCAGACACTGTACGTGCCGTTGTAGGTATTTTCCAGGGTCGGTGCGACACCGTCGATGGAAACGGCAGAGACCGTGTCATTGTTGAGCAGGTACGGCAGAGCGACGTAGCCGATAGCGCCCGGGTTCTGGGCAACGCTCTGGATGAGGATGCCGGAGTTATCTGTTTCCAGGGATTTATTGTCCGCTTCTTCCTGGCCGTTGATGGCATACTGTTTAAAGAGGGCACGCGTACCGGAGGTCTTCGGGCGGGTTACGAGGACGATCGGCATATCCTTGCCGCCGACATCTTTCCAGTTCGTGACTTTAGCCGTGAAGATATCCTGCAACTGCTGACGGGTCAGGTTGGTGACGCCCACATCTTTGTTGATAATCGTAGCGACGGTCATGACAGCGACTTTATGGTCTTCCAGTTTGGCCGCTTTGTCTTTATCAAGTTTCGTTTCCGCTGCAACATCGGAGTTGCCCATATCGACAGAACCATCGGAAACCTGTTTCAGACCCGTACCGGAACCGCCGGCATTAAGGGTGATGGTAACATCTTTGTTCTGGGCTTTATATTTTTCTGCAGCGTCTTTGACGAGAGGCAGCAGTGCCGAAGAACCGGAACCCGTAATACTGCCGGAAGCAGCACCCTGCTTCGGAGCATCACTCTTCTGCTGACTTCCGCAGCCGGCAGCACCGATAGCCATCGTAGCAGCAAGTGCAATCAAAACTAACTTTTTCAATTTCATAAAAAATCCTCTCCTTTTGGATAAGCGAATCTGAGATGTTCCTTGATTCTGAATACAGTCTTATCCTAACAAGGCCGTGTAAGGGATTTATATATGAATTGTAAAATATTGTAAAAAAGTTACAGCGGCAAGGACACGGTGATTTCTGTGCCCTCGTTTTCTTTGCTCTTGAGGCGAATTGTACCGTGGTGCTGTTCGACGATGTGCTTGACGATGGCCAGGCCCAGGCCGGTGCCGCTGATCTTGCGGGAACGGCTGGAGTCGGCGCGGTAGAAGCGTTCGAAGATACGGTCCTGTTTGTCTTCAGGGATACCGATACCCGTGTCGCGGACCGTGAAGTAAGCCCGGTGTGCATCGTGGCAGACCGTGATGTAGACGTGGCCACCGGGCCGGTTGTATTTGACGGCGTTGTCGATGAGGTTCATAGTCATTTCCCGGAAGAGGCCGCGGTCGACAAGGATCGTCGTGTCGTCCATCGTGCAGTGGATGGTCACTTTCTTCTCCATGAGGACCGGTTCCATGAATTCTACCAGTTCCTGGATGAAGTCCCGCAGGCAGAGCCGTTCCAGCTTCAGCTGGCGCTTGCCGTCTTCGATGCGGGCGAGGTGCATGATTTCTTCGATCATCTGCAGCAGGCGCAGGGCTTCCTTGCGGATGAGCGTGCCGAAGTGGATGACGTCGTCTTTATTCTTGAAGAGGCCCGTCGAAAGGACTTCGGCAAAACCGCTGATCGATGTCAGGGGCGTCTTCAGTTCATGCGAGACGTTGGACGTGAATTCCCGGCGCAGCTTTTCCCGCTGTTCCGTCTCCGTCACGTCGTCGATGATGAAAAGGCTGCCGTAGAAGTCATCATCTTTATAGACGGGCTGGATGGTCAGGAGGTAGTGTCGGTCTGCCCGGGTCAGGCGCTTCGTAAAAGCCTCATCGATGTGTTCCATATAGACCCAGGGCGCATCGGGCAGCAGTTCTTTCAGGCTGCGCTGCAAAAGTTCCTGCGTCGTACTGCAGCCGAGGAAGTGGGCCGCCCGCTGGTTGAGGCCGACGATGCCGTAGGCCTGGTCCGTAAGGATGACGCCCTCCTGGAGGTTTTCCATAATCAGACGCATGATGTTGCGCTGCTGCTCCAAATTGTGCAGGTTATCCGTGATGGTCTGGCTCTGAAGAAAAATCTTATCGACTAAAGGCTGCAGTTCGTGATCGACGCGGGGCGGATTGTCCATAAGCACTGTCGGGTCATTGATTTTCTTGATGTATTGTGCCGTCTGGCGCAGGGGACTGAGGAGACTCGCCGTCAGGAGGCGCGATACTTTGACGCAGGCCATGGCCGAAAGACCGAGGAGAAGGAGCGCCCAGGGCAGGAGACTGAGGAAGTGGGCCAAGAAGGTCTCCCGTTCCAGACTGACCCTGAGGACCGTGCCGTCCGGCAGTTTGCGGGCATAGTAATAGTAGGCCTTGGAGATGGTCTGAGAATCGCGGACTGCCGTCCCTTCGCCGCCGTTCAGGGCAGCGCGCACTTCCGGCCGGGCCAGGTGGTTTTCCATACGGCTTTTATCGTAGTCCGTGTCGAAGAGGACGTCGCCGCGGGCATTGATCCAGGTCACGCGCAGGCCGTCCTTATCATGGGTGCCGAGATTCTGCAGATAAAAGGTCGTATCGTCGCCCTCTTCAATGACCGTCTCGACAATATCCATGGTCGCTTCCAGTTCCTGTTGGATCTGGTGCTGCATGGAATTCCAGAAGAACCACATCGAAATGAGCAGGGTCACGGCCATGCAGACCAGGCCCATGGAAAGGAGGCTCAAGTAGACTTTCCGCTTCATGACTCGCCTCCGATGACATAGCCGACGCCGCGCACGGTGTGGATGATTTTGCCGCCGTCACCGAGTTTCTGACGCAGGCTCTTAATGTGCATGTCGATGGTCCGGCTTTCGCCTTCATACGTAAAGCCCCAGACAGCTTCCATGATCTGTTCCCGCTTGAGGACGATGTCAGCGTTGACCAAAAGGTAGCGAAGGAGTTCGAATTCCTTGACCGTCAGGTAACAGGGCTTGCCGTCGACAGTGACGATATGTTTTTCCTGGTCCAGGGCGACGGGACCGTACGTATAGAGATTCGTTTCGGCGTTCTGCCGGTTCGAACGGCGCAGGACGGCACGAATACGGGAAATGAGCTCGACGATGCCGAAGGGCTTGCAGACGTAGTCGTCGGCACCACCGTCAAGGCCTTTGACGATATCGTATTCACTGGTCTTGGCCGTCATCATAATCACGGGCAGGGCCTTATAGGCCTGGCTCTTGCGCAGCTTGCCGAGAATTTCCGTGCCGCTTTCACCGGGCATCATGATATCCAGGAGCACCAGCGACGGCACCCGTTTTTCCAGAGCCGGCCAGAATTCCTTGCTGTCCGCAAACGTTTCGACGTCGAAATCCTGACTGCGCAGGGCATAACCGACGAGTTCCCGGATATTTTCATCATCTTCCACACAATAAATCAAAGGCATAAGGCGACCTTCCTTTCAGAAAAAGCATTTTTACTTATTTTATACTATTATAACGCAAAACAGATATGATTCATCGTAAAAAAGGGGTAAAAAAATAGTTTGAAGTTGAGAGTTTGATGTTTGATGTAGAAGGCTTTAAATTTAAAACCAACACTTCAAACTTCAAACTTCAAACTTCAAACTTTCTTTTAAAAATCAAAATCTTTTGCTTTTACTTTGATCTGCCATTCTTTGTCGACTTGTTTGTATGTAATGGTCGCAATGAAGGAGTGGAGGTCGCGGACCCAGGTGTAGTTGCGGTCCGAGACATGGTCGTTGTCGAGGTCCTGGGCCCAGGTGAAGATGACCGTGTCCCGCGGTGTCAGGACGTAGCCGACGGACATGCCGTGCTGGCGGGGATCATCGAGGGTATCGAAGCGGTACGGCGTGTAGCCGCTGACGTTGTGCTTCTTGTACCAGAAGCTGGTCCAGAGGCGGTCATTGATACCCTGGTTGAGGATGACACCGGAATAGGGATCGCGGCGCTGGGCGTTATCCGTCTGATACCAGTCCTTGCGGTAGCCCGCAAAGAAGCGCAGGTTGGCCCGCTGCCAGAGAGGAATCGGCGTGTGCGTGATTTCTGTGCGGAAACCTTTATGGCTGCCCGTCTTCACGCCGTCTTCTGCCCAGCGGCCCCAGTTGGCGCTGGAATCGACATAGATACCGCTGCTGCCGAAGTTGAGGCGCGGCGCGAAATATTCCAGTTCCGGCCACTTCGTAGCCCAGATGTTATCATCGTTATCCGTACTTTCTTCCTTGCTGTAGCCGAAGCGGAAGCTGCCGATTTTCGTATCTTTCTGGAGCTGTGCTGCCGGCTTGAAGCCATTCTTCGTGTTGATGGCGTAGCTGCCGTGGAAGGTAAGGTCGCCGGACTGATTGAGGGGGATGTCGGCGTAGCCGCGCAGGCCCAAACCGTCATCGCTGTTGTACGTCGGCCGCGGCAGGAGTGTGAAGAGATAGGGCTTCGTCTTTTTCGTATTATCCAGACGCCCTTCATAATGCCCGTACGTGAAGAGGCGGATATGCTTGAACCAGAGGGCCGTATTTTCAGCCGTGAACTTTTCGCCCGGATAGATGCGGATATCGTCACCGGTAATGTAATAGTCCGGCGTCTTGGCGACGGCGTGGGGCGTCGTGATCAGGCCGTGCTTAATATAGCCGATATTGTCATACATTTCGGCATCTGTGCCGCGGACGTAGGTCATGGGGCCGACGAAGCCTTCGACCTTGTCCATGGTCATGCTGCCGTTCTTGCTGTTATAGGTCACGTCCTTGCCGGTCAGGGCATTCGTTTCATTGACGTAGACCACAGGGCCTGTCGTGTGGTAGACGCCGTTCTTCATGTTGCCTTCGACATAGTTGGCGTGGACTTCATCCATGCCCTGCTTGATGTCGACATTGCCGCGGCTCTTGACGTAGCCGTCGGAGTTGCGGACCAGGAAGGTGTCGGCCGTCATGTGGACAGGCTGCTGCGGCAGGACGACATCCTGCTGGGCTGCCGCAGCATCGAGGTCGACAGGTATGATTTGCTTTGCTGTTACGGGAACGGCCATGACTTTATTTTTATGAAGTTGTACTGTGTCCGCTGCACCGGCCGAAAAGGTCAGGGGCAGCAGCGCTGCGATCATCGCCGCAGTCCACGTTTTATTCATTCGCGTCACCTGATGTATTGGATTGAATCGTTACGACCGGCTGGGCATCGCTGTTCGCCGGATGGTTGTCGAGGTCGACGGGCGTGACAGAACCATTCTTCAGGCCTTCCTGCAGGTCGCCGTTGCTGCTCTGCGGCGCATCGGCCGTACTGTCAGCCGTGCCGGACGTATCGACATCATTGTTCGTAACCGGACTGAATGTCGGTACAGCAACGCCGCTGGCGGCCATGTTGGCCGTCTTCATATCGTCCATGACGCCGTTTTCCTTGAAGCCGACGACTTCGGCATTGGCCTTCGTTTCGGCATACATTGTCGTCCCCGACGGGATATTGACTTCATTGCCGTGCACGAAAAGGCCGCCTACGAGGCCGACAGGCCCGAGGATGATGGCGCCGGCTGCAGAAGCACCGACGGCACCAGCCGTGCGCTTATATTCTTCTTTCGTCTTATCACCGACCGTCAGGGCTACGGGTGAGCCGTCGGCAGCGCGGACGTTGTCATAGGTGATTTCGATTTTCCCATCCTTGCCGAAGCGGCCGGACTTACGGGCTTTCGTAATCGTCCCCGATGCTTCCATGCCGCGCGGGATGGCGATGACGTCGCCGACCATGATGTCTTCAGCCACGGCAAAACGAACGACGTCGCCCTGCTGGGCCGTCTTCGAATCGAGAGGATCGATGTTGGTCATCGTCACCAGCGTATTGGCCGGAATCGTGACGGTCTGGGAAATATACTTCTTATTGCCCAGGAGCGCGTGGCGCAGGTTCCAGACGCGGCCTTCGAGGGAGCCGCTCATGGTCTTGCCGTCGATGCTCTGTTCCAGCGATTCGACGCGCGAAAGGAGGGGTTCATCCGTAATCTGGCCGGAATACTGCCACTGCATCAGGTTGACCGCCGTCAGCAGGGACAGATCCGAACCGGAATTGCCATATACATCCTTATATAGGGCATTCGTTTTATTTTCCAGACTGCCCGAGACCGTCGACTGGCCGTTGAGGAGCTTGTCCAGCGATGCGATGCGTTCGTTCAGAGAACCCGTCTGGGTCGTCCCGTAGACCGTCGTTTCTACTTTGTCGGCCTTTTCCAAAATCGTATAGTCAGCTGCACCAGCAGCCATAGTCCCGCATACAGCCATGACGGCCAGGATGCAGGCAGCTTTCTTTTTCCACATAGGCATAACCTCCAGGTTCATAGGATTCTATTTAATAGTGAATAACTGACGTTCCCTTCTTAAATGGATACTACCCCCATTATATCGGAGTTATATGTAAATTGCAATGATTGAGCCCGGCCTGTTCCCTTTTCTTTAATTAATAATTGTTTTCAACAAAATTTTTTTACAAAATTACTCTTGATTTTCTTAGAAGGCTCTGCTATAATGTAGGCATAACAAATAAAGATTATTTGTTAGTATCTAATTAGTATTCATTTAAAAAATGTATTATATTACTCAACGAATCAGGAGGAATGAATGATGAAAAAATTTGTATGCGGCGTTTGCGGTTATGTATTTGAAGGTAATGAAGCTCCGGAAAAATGTCCTCAGTGCGGCGCTCCGAAAGAAAAATTCTCTCTCGTTCCGGACGGCCCGAAAACCTATGCTGACGAACATCGTGTAGGCGTAGCCAAAGGTCTTGACGAACGCGTCGTCGAAGGCCTCCACCTCAACTTCACAGGCGAATGCTCCGAAGTCGGCATGTACCTCGCTATGAGCCGTGTTGCTGATCGTCAGGGTTATCCGGAAGTTGCCGAAGCTTACAAACGCATCGCTTTCGAAGAAGCCGAACACGCTGCTAAATTCGCTGAACTCCTCGGCGAAGTCGTAACGGATGACACGAAAGAAAACCTCGAAATGCGCGCTCTCGCTGAACAGGGTGCCTGCGCAGGCAAGAAAGAAATCGCAACCCTCGCTAAACAGCTCGGTTACGACGCTATCCATGACACCGTTCATGAAATGGCAAAAGACGAAGCTCGTCACGGCCGTGTATTCGACGGTCTCCTCGCCCGCTATTTCGCAAAATAATATATCTTGCTCCTTTCAAAAAAAGCTGTCGCTTCATGCGGCAGCTTTTTTCGTTTGTCGTGGTTCGTTCATCGTTTATCGAAGCTTCGTACAGCTACAGGACGAGGCTGTCCACAAAATTCACGCGGGCGTCCCCACATGGACGCCCCTACAAGGGCCCCTGGCAAGGCCCCTTTCCGGACTGCGAACTGCGGGCTGCGTCCTACCAACGACAAACGATGAACGGCCTACGATGAACGACGAACGACGAAATGCCCCTGCACGCTTACTGTACAGCTTCACAGATGACCCCGATGACGGCTTTGTCGGCTTTCGAGAGGTAGCGGCCTTTTTTGTAGGTCAGGACGACGTCCCAGTCGTCGAGATAGGACCGAAGCGTGAAGTAGCGCGGCGTGACGGCCGGCACGTGGGCGGCGGCGAGGCCGCTCGGGACGATGGCCGCACCGACACCGATGCCGGCCAGGGTCTGGGCCGTGGCCATATCCCTCGTTTCCAGGGCCACTGTCGGCGAGATGGCGAGGGCATCGATCAGAGAAAAGAAAGAATGGCGCAGTTCCTGGCCTTCCTTCATGACCAGGAAAGGCCGCCCGTCGAGGCAGCGGCTGTCGAAGACGGGATACTGCGAATGGAGGGCTTCCTGATAAATCATCTTTTCCCCCATGTCCCAGGCCGGCGAGACGGCCAGGAGCAGTTCTTCCTTGAAGAGCTCGATATAGTCGAGGCCGCTGTAGCCGACGGGCTTGACGGCAATGGAGAAATCCGTCTTCCCCTGAAGGGCGAAATCTTCCAGTTCCCGCGTCGTCCCTTCTTCCAGGCGGATGTCGATGTACGGATAGCGTTCATTGATGAGCGGGATGGCCCGGGCCAGGATGGTGGAACTGCGGTAATTGGAGCTGCCGATGCAGACCGTGCCGCTGACCGTATGGCCCAGGTCCTGGATACGCTGTTCCCGGACCTTGCAGAGTTCCTGGATTTTCCCTTCCACGTCCAGATAGATGCGTCCCGCTTCCGTCAGGGTCACGGGCTGATGGGACCGGTCGAAGAGATCCGCACCGATATGGTGTTCGATGCGGCGGATGAACTGACTCAGCGACGGCTGGGTGATGTACAGTTTCTCGGCTGCTGCCATAAAGCTCCCCGTTTCGGCAATCATCCGGATATATTCGTATTCACGTCTTTCTGAATCCATGAAGGCTCCTTCCCTTTTATGCATAATAATATTTCGTATTACTAATTATAACACGGATACTATAATTAGTATATGTGAAAACCACTTTGACGCCGTCTCCTTTCAAGGCTATCCTAAAGACAAGCTTGAAGGAGGTATTTTTTATGAAAGCATATCAAAATATTCTCGTCCCTGTCGACGGGTCCGATCATTCCCGGCAGGCCCTGCAGCACGCCATCGATATCGCCAAGATCACAGGCGCTTCGATCACCCTGCTGAGCGTCGCCAACATGGCAGAAGTCATCAACCAGTTCAGTCAGATTGAAAACACGAGCGAACTGACGATGGATGAAATTTCCGAGTCCGCCAAAGCGCAGAGCACGGACATCCTGAAAAAATTCGCCGCCCTCGTCCCCGCTTCGCTGACGATGAAGTCAGTCTTTGAACTGGGCGCGCCGGAAGTATCGATCCTGGAAGAACAAAAAGCGCTGCCGGCAGATCTCATCTGCATGGGCCGGGGCGGGAACCAGCCTCTGAAGAACTTCCTCCTCGGCAGTGTCAGCACGTACGTCGTCACGCACGCACCGTGCCCGATTCTCTTAGCCCGCGATGAAAAGAAAGGGCCCTACCGCCACATCCTGGTCCCTGTCGACGGTTCCGAATCGTCCCTGCAGGCCCTGGAACAGGCCGAAACCCTGGCCAAAGGCGACGGCGCTTCCCTGACCGTCCTCTATGTGGCCAGCATCAGCGACAGCCTGCATGACACGAAAGTGCCGGACACGATGGCACCGCAAAAACTGCAGGAACTGGCCGAACACATGAAGACCAAAGGCCAGAACGCCTTCCTGCGCTGCAAAAAGCAGCTTTCCTCAGACGTGCCCCTGCAGTGCCTCTACCGCATCGGTTCGCCGGGACCGGTCATTCTCCAGACCGCTGCTGAAGCCGACGCCGACCTCATCGTCATGGGCAGCCGCGGCCTGGGCCGCATCCAGAGCGTCCTCCTCGGGAGCGTCGGCCGCTACGTCTCCTCCCATTCGGGCCTGCCCGTTCTTATTTGCCGCTGATTTTACTGCATGAAGGAGTGTTTCCCTTGAATAAACTGACTTATACCGCTGAAAAAAAGAGCATCGAAATCCTCGTTAATCATATCCTCAAAGACAAAGACCCGGAAGGGCGCAAGAAGAAGCTCAAGCATCTGACCTTCGTCATGCAGCACCTCTTCGGCGACTTATTCGAAGACAGTTCCTTTGAAGGTGCGTGCCGCCTCATCGATGAAGGCGGGAAATGGTTCCAGTTCCTCAACCGCGCCCTGGACACGCTCAATCCGAACGTCGTCAAGACGGCCGTCATGGACCTGGGCTTCGAAGCGGGCTTCGCCGGCCTGCGCGTCCGCGATGCGGCCAAAGCGAAATACCACTGCAACATCCCCTGGGCCATTCTCTTCGATCCGACGAGTGCCTGCAACCTCCGCTGCATCGGCTGCTGGGCTGCCGAATACGGCCATACCCTGAACCTTTCCATGGACGTCATGGATAAGATCGTCCGCGAAGGCCGCGAACTGGGCTGTCATTTCTACCTCCTCACGGGCGGCGAACCGCTGGTCCGCAAAGCAGATATCCTGAAGCTCTGCCGCAAATACAGAGACTGCGAATTCCATGCCTTCACGAACGGCACGCTCATCGATGAAGACTTCTGCAAAGAAGTCACGGACGTCGGCAACCTGAGCTTCTCCATCAGCATCGAAGGCTTCCGCGAAGTCAACGACAGCCGCCGCGGCCAGGGCGACTTCGACAAAGTCATGCACGCCATGGACCTTTTACGCGAACACGGCATCGTCTTCGGCACGTCCATCTGCTACACGCGCAACAATATCGAAACAGTCACATCCGATAAGTTCCTCGACCTCCTGATCAGCAAAGGCGCCTGGTACACGTGGTACTTCCACTACATGCCCGTCGGCAACGACGCTTCCGTCGACCTCCTGCCTACGGCCCAGCAGCGCGCCTACATGGTCCGCCGCGTCCGTG
>ERZ779697.459-NODE-459-length-20510-cov-1.9714_pt1 | contig 20510 bp, 18 predicted proteins | sample MGYA00511881_ERZ779697 | MGnify/ENA primary metagenome ERZ779697 (study PRJEB29588, sample SAMEA2148105) | human gut metagenome | biome: human gut; feature: human-associated habitat; material: faeces | place: Denmark | collected 2008/2010 ... | reverse complement strand
TCTCGATTTACGGCAAGGATGTTCAGGATGTCACCGACAACTCCATCCCCGATGACGTTGCAGAGAAGATTCTCCGCTTCGCACGCTGCGCCGCGGCTGTCGGTCAGCTCAGAGGCAAGTCCTATGTCGGCATAGGCGCTGTCGCAATGGGTATCGCAGGCTCGTTCTGCGACGCCGATTTCTGGCAGGAGTATCTCGGCATCCGCGCCGAGTGGGTCGACATGGTCGAAGTTACCCGCCGCGTCGAGCTCGGCATCTATGACCACGAGGAATATGAGCGCGCGCTCAAGTGGGTCAAAGAAAACTGCCCCGAGGGCTTCGACAAGAACCCCGAAAATATCAGACACACCCCCGAGCAGAAAGAGAAGGAGTGGGAGTTCGTCGTCAAGATGACTCTTATCTGCCGCGACATCATGCTCGGCAACGATAAGCTCAACGATGTCCGCCCCGTCGGCGCAGAGGCTGAGCACTCCGGCCCGAAGGACGGCTGGCACGAAGAGGCACTCGGCCGCAACGCTATTCTCGGCGGCTTCCAGGGTCAGCGCCAGTGGACCGATTTCATGCCCAACGGCGACTTCACCGAGGCTATGCTCAACACCACCTTCGACTGGAACGGTAAAAAAGAGCCGCTCACTTTCGCTACCGAGAACGATGGTCTCAACGGTCTGTCGATGCTTCTGGGCAAACTCGTCACCGGCAGAGCGAGCCTGTTCGCCGATGTTCGTACATACTGGAGCCCCGACGCTGTTGAAAGAGTCTGCGGCATGCGCCCCGAGGGCGTTGCCAAGGACGGCTTCATCCACCTCATCAACTCCGGCGCCGCCGCGCTTGACGCCACCGGCGTCTGCAAGGACAAGGACGGCAACGCGGTCATGAAGGAGTGGTGGAACGTCACCGACGAGGATATCGACGCTATGCTCAAGGCTACCGACTGGTGCCCCGCAGACCTCGGATATTTCAGAGGCGGCGGATATTCCTCGCACTTCAAGACTCAGGCTGTCATGCCCATGACAATGATAAGAGTCAACATCATCAAGGGTCTCGGCCCGGTGCTTCAGATAGCCGAGGGCTACACCGCCACCCTGCCCGATGAGATACACAACAAGCTCGACATGCGCACCGACCCGACCTGGCCGACCACCTGGTTCGCTCCGAGACTCACCGGCAAGGGCGCGTTCAAGGATGTCTACTCCGTCATGGCAAACTGGGGCGCAAACCACGGCGCTATCAGCTACGGTCACATCGGCAAAGACCTCATCACGCTCGCGAGCATGCTCAGAATCCCCGTTGCGATGCACAACGTCGCCGACGAGGACATCTACCGCCCGCACGCCTGGTCCGCATTTGGTACAAAGGACCTCGAGAGTGCAGACTATAGAGCCTGCGCCGCCTACGGCCCGCTGTATAAATAAGATAAAAATAAAAAGTTCCGTCCGGGAAACCGGGCGGAATTTTTTATGTGCCGACTAAAACTGATAATCATAAGCTTAAGCCCAATCACTTTGATTATCAAAAATAATCGTATTTATTACTTTATTCGTTGTTATTTTGCAAATCCATTATATGTAGAAAATCCGAGCATGTAGACCGCCATTGCTATTGCTAAATCGCTATTTCCGCAATTGTTTTTATCTGCAATTGCTTTCAGCTCTTCTATGACGGTATCATGGGGTACCAATTCACTTCCACTTGATTCTACAACTTTTTGAATTACCTCAGGCAATACCATGCACATTTGATAGAAGGCATCTTCCTGCCCAGTTACAAGTTCATAAAATTGGTCAAGACTCACCCTGCGAATAAGCCTATGTCCCATTCTTTGACCATCAACAGAAGTTTCCCATTTAATGTTCTGCGATTTTTTGGCAATAGCTTCGACAAGGAAGCAAGCGCAATCATCATCTTTCAAAAGCTGATTCTGCATTTTTATAAAGGTTTTTCCGGATGCGGATGAGTTCATCGTGTTGTGCTTATTTTTCATCTCAACATATACGGTATGAACAATCGACTTATCCGGCAAAACGATTCCATCGGGGTTAGTATAAATAACATCCCAGCCGCCTTCCTCTCCATTCCGCGGCACATGGCAATTTGTTACATACTGAAAAATCTGCTGATGGAAATAACCGATATCATTATTATTAGATTTATCCCGCTGACGAAAAATTTCATTACTTATAGTTTCTTCCCATGTTGCTCGATATACGGTTTTGTCAAAAATCAACTTAACAGGGTCAACAATGTTGCGATTAAATCTTTTTAAATCAAACGATTCCAGCTTGTCACCATACTTTTGAATCGTTGACCTGACATGATCCGTAAACTCTTGTTCTGTGATGAATGATAGATTCCAGCTCATAAGTTTTTTAAAGCCTCCTTTATCTCTAAAGCAATTTCATAAGCAAGATTAACAGGAACCGCATTTCCTACCTGCTTGTATTGTGAGTTTATGCTCCCGCAAAACTCCCAGTTGTCCGGAAAACTTTGGCATCTTGCGTTTTCTCTGATTGTAAAAGGTCTGGATTCTATCGGATGACAACGGTCTGTTTGTTTTTGGCTTGGAGATGTTAAAACTGTCAACGATGGTTCATCCAAACTCATACGCCTTAATATGCCAGTACGTCCCCCGCCCATATGCCAACAGCTTTTCATATATTCTTTAGCAATATTTTCGGGAATGTCACGCCAATATCCGCCGGGAGGAACAAGGTCATATATTTTTCGTTTATATTCAGAATACAGTGCCCCATCGCTTTTCGGACAGTCAAGAAGAATATCTCTCAAAACAGGTTTATAATCATGCGGTGTTGGAAACTCAAAATGTATTCTATCGAGCAAATCATTTCTTATTCCGATTGTAATTAGGCGTTCTCTCTTTTGTGCGACGCCATAATTCCAAGCGTTTAACACTTTCTTTTGAATGGTATAACCTGCTTGTTCAAATATATTAATAATTGTTTTATATGTTCTTCCTTTGTCATGGGTGAGAAGTCCTCGAACATTTTCAAACAAAAACATCTTTGGCTGGAGCTTTTCCAAAAATATCGCATAGTGATAAAAAAGTGTTCCGCGTGCATCTTCCAGCCCCAACTTTTTCCCCGCATACGAAAATGCCTGACACGGTGCTCCACCTGACAGCAAATCAAGTTCGCCTTTTTTTAAAGAAAAGTATTTCTCTAAGTCAAGACAAGACACATTGGCTATATCATCCTCAATTATTCGCCAATTAGGTCTATTTTTTCTAAGTGTATCACAGGCATTTTTATCAAATTCAAGGCAAGCCAGTGTAGTAAACCCGGCTTTTTCAATGCCAAGAGCCAAACCTCCCGCACCAGCAAACAATTCAATCGTTGAAAGCATTACCATTCCTCATTCTTTATCAAATCAACTGGAATAACACATATAAACCTAAGAGCCTTGAATTAAGCAAAGTTTATCACGGAAAACATCAAAAGTCAATTCAATTTCGCATAGGGAAAATAAATTGCTTTTTATACGCTCAATATCAAACACATTTAATTTAAAAGAAAAAGCACTTGCATATGCAAGTGCTTTTTCTGGCGCGCTGCAAGGGATTCGAACCCCTGACCTTTTGGTTCGTAGCCAAACACTCTATCCAACTGAGCTAGCAGCGCATCTGATTGCCATAGTATATTAGCACAACGCGCCGCAAAAATCAACTGTTATTTCAAAATTTTTTTATTTTTCTCCGCTGCCGGGCAGATGCAGTCTGCGCGGCGGCGGTTTTCGGTCTGCCCGCGGCGCTTTTTTTGACAGTTTTTTTGCCGGCTTCGGAAAGTTTTTCTTTTCTTTGGGGGCGCGGATAAATATTTTCTGCGGCGTGTGCCGCTTCGCGGTTTTTTAAAATTTTTTTGCTATTACATTGTAATCATCAATTTTTTGCTATATAATTGAATGGATAGATTGGGGCTTTGTTTATGAAAAGCCGCGAAGGGAGAAAAATTTGTAATGAGCGACAGAACATACGTCTTATCATACGACATCGGCACGACGGGCGTCAAAACCTGTCTGTTTGAAGTTGAAGATGAAATAAAGCTGATCGCTGCGGAGATGGAAGGCTATTCGCTGACCGTTTATCCGGACGGCGGCGCAGAGCAGGATCCCGACGAGTGGTGGAGCGCGATATGCAACACCACGAAGAGACTCATGAATTCAACGAGCGTGAGCACTTCGGAGATAGCCGGTATATCCTTCTGCTCCCAGATGCAGGGTCTCGTGCTCGTCGACAAGGACGGCCAGCCCGTGCGCAAGGCGATGAGCTACATGGATCAGCGCGCAAAGAAGCAGATAAAAGAACTCATGGCTTACGGTCCGCAGATTGCGGGAGCTTATATTCCGAAGCTTCTCAAGTCTCTGCAGATAACCGGCGCCGTGTCCGCGAGCGTCAAGGATCCTGTATACAAATATAAATGGGTCGAGGAGAACGAGCCCGAGAACTTCGCGAGAACCTATAAGTGGCTCGACGTCAAAGAATACATAATCTGCCGCATGACCGACAAGTTCGTCATGACGCGCGACTCGGCTTTCGGCACTCTGCTCTACGATGTCCGCAAGGGCAAGGAGGGCTGGAGCCCCGAGATGCTCAAGATGTTCAACGTCAAGCCCGAGCATATGGCTGAGATAATCGACTCCACCGCTCTCGTCGGAGGTCTTACCGAAAAGGCTGCGGACGATCTCGGACTGTGCGAGGGCACTCCCGTATTCGGCGGCGGCGGAGACGCTTCGCTCATCGGCGTCGGCGCGGGCGCAGTCGCCCTCGGCGATACTCATATTTACTGCGGCACATCCGGCTGGGTCACGACCGTTGTTGACAAGAATATAGTCGACACGAGCGCGATGATCGCCGCGATAGTCGGCGCGCAGAACGGCAAGCTCAACTACTTCGCAGAGCTTGAGACCGCCGGTAAATGCCTCGAGTGGGTCAAGGATCACCTTGCCCTCGATGAAATTGACATATTCCTCGAGAAGACCGATGTCGCCTCCTCGAAGGAGTCCATATTCACGAGCCTTTACGACTACATGTCGCATGTTATAAACAAGACCCCCGCAGGCTGCGGCGGAGTTATCTTCACCCCGTGGCTGCACGGCAACCGCTGCCCGTTCGAGGATCCGAACGCCCGCGGAATGTTCTTCAACATCAGCCTTGAGACCGGCAAGACCGAGCTCATCCGCGCCGTTGTTGAGGGCACCTGCATGCACCTGCGCTGGTTCCTTGAGACCGAGGACAAAAAGACCAAGACCTCCGATGTTCTCCGCTTTGTCGGCGGCGGCGCTCTCTCCGACGTCACCAGCCAGATACTCGCGGACTGCACGGGCAGAACGGTCGAGGTCGTTGCAAGCCCGCAGAACGTCGGCGCAGTCGGCGCGGCGGTTATCTCCGCAGTCGGTCTGGGCATGATAGGCAGCATCGAAGAGGCGAAGAAGCTCGTCCCGGCGAAGAAGACATTCATTCCGAACCCCTCGCTCAAGCCTATATATGACAAGAACTTCGCAGTCTTTAAGAACCTCTACAAGAGCAACAAGGAGAATTTTGCGGCTCTCAACGGCTGATAAACGGTTCAAACCGCCTTTTTGTGTCAATCATATCTTCGATTCCGCACTTGAAAAAGTGCAATACCCTGTGTTATACTGAAACAGGCAATAATTTTCGGACGATAAGGACGAAGGGAAGGTCTTAAAGAATGAAGAAAATCATCTCGGCTCTGCTCATCTGTATGCTCGCGGCGGTTTGTCTTTTCACCGGCTGCTCAAAAGCAAAGGGACTCAAAGTCAAGGACAGCAGCGGCAACGACCGCGTGCTCGTGACCGACGAAAACGGCAAGCCCGTCTATGACGAGGCAGGCAATATTGTCATTGTCGACACGGACGAAAAGGGCAAGGCAAAGAAGGACGAAAACGGCGAGCAGGCAACAAACGCCATCGCGCTCGATTATCTTCTCGTCTCCGGCAAGAACGCCTACTGCAGATATTTCACATTCACCCAGCCCTCCGGCTACGATATGTCGGCGGTCGGCACCGCGATAACCCTCACCAAGGGCGACGAGACCATCGACATAATTTATGACACCGAAAAGAGCGTCGATGACAAGTCCGCCGATATCGGCGAGGTCATCACCTCGCTCAAGGCGCAGGGCTTCAACCCCGAGGTCAACGACGAGACGAAGACCCTCTGCGGCGAGGACGCAAAGTTTACGGAGATAAAGGTCTCCGCGAACGGCAGAGAGGCGTTCATGGTCTCCGCCCTGTTCGAGAAAAACGGCGTGACCTATGCCTGCACCTACAAAACTTCAAAAGCCGGCGCAAACACCGGAGATTTTGAATCAATTGTCAATTCTATTTCGTTCAGATAACAGACGATAAAAAGTATTCTGACTGTTGAAAGGAGAACAGTATGTTATTTTCACTTGATATCGGTATCGATTTGGGTACCGCGAATACCCTCGTGTTCGTAAAAGGCAAGGGCATCGTTATAAGAGAGCCCTCCGTCGTTGCGGTCGATCAGAAGTACAATCCGCCCAGAGTCGTTGCCGTCGGCACAGAAGCCAAGGAGATGATCGGCAGAACTCCCGGCTCCATAACCGCAGTCCGTCCCCTCAAGGACGGCGTCCGACTTCGACATCACCGCGGATATGCTCAAGGCTTTCATAAAGAAGGTCACGAAGAACTCCCCGCTCGCGAGAGTCCGCGTTATGATCTGCATCCCCTCGGGCGTTACCGGCGTTGAGAGAAACGCTGTCAACGACGCCGCGAGAAGCGCAGGCGCAAAATATGTCAGCCTCATTGAGGAGCCCATGGCTGCCGCTATCGGCGCGGGTCTCCCCGTCTCCGAGCCCACCGGAAGCATGGTCGTCGACATCGGCGGCGGCACGAGCGAAGTTGCCGTTATCTCCCTGGGCGACGTTGTTACCTCGAACTCCGCAAGAGTCGCGGGCGACAATTTTGATGAGTCCATCATCAACTACATCAAGAAGAAATACAACCTGCTCATCGGCGAGAGAACCGCTGAGGATATCAAGATAAAGATCGGCTCCGCCTATCCCTACGAGGGCGAAGGCGCGATGAACATCAAGGGCCGCAACCTCATGGACGGTCTGCCGAAGAACATCGAGATCTCCGCGGAGGAGATCAGAGAGGCTCTGTCCGACTCCGTCAATCAGATCCTCGATGTTATCAAGGCTACCCTTGAGAAGACTCCCCCCGAGCTCGCTGCGGACATTATCGACCACGGCATCATGCTCACCGGCGGCGGCGCTCTGCTCAGAGGTCTCGACAAGCTCATTGCCGCCGAGACCCGCATCCCCGTTCTCGTCGCGGAGAGTCCGCTCGACTGCGTCGTTGACGGAACAGGCATCTGCCTCGAGCATCCGCTCGATAAATAAACGCCTTTTCGCGGGTCGCTCTGCTTTCCGCAGACGGCCCGCGTTCTCGCAGGCTTACAAAAACTATGCGGCACAACGGTTTTTCTGCCTTTCTGCATACTTTTTGCAAACCCGCGGGATTTTTTGCGTTGTATAGACTTACTTCTTCCAAGCAAAGGAGAGACTCAATTGAAGTTTTACAAATCCATAACATTCAAAATATTTGTCGGCGTGCTCGTCGTGCTGATTATCGGCGTTGCGGCGGCAGCGGCGATGCATTCGGGCTCTTCGCCCGCAAATTCCGTGATAAGCACGGTGTTTTCGCCGCTTCAGCGCGCGTCGTCGTTTTTGGCGCAGAAGTTTTCGGCTTTCTCGATAAACTTCAAGTCCTCCGCCACGCTCTCGAAGCAGGTAGATGAGCTGAACAAAGAAATCGAGGATCTTCAGAGCCAGCTCGTTGACTACGAGCAGATGAAGAGCCAGAACGCGCTCTACAAAGAGTTCCTCGAGCTCAAAGAGAGCCACAAGGACTACAAATTCTGCGAGGCGTCGGTGGTCGGCAGAGACGCGGCGAACCCGCTCTCCGCTTTTGTCTTGAATCGCGGAAGCAATGACGGAATCGCCGTCAACGACCCCGTTATCTACGGCAAATATCTCGTCGGCGTCGTCACATCCGTGACCCTCACGCAGTGCACGATAAAAACTATACTCAACCCGAGCGTCAACACCAGCGCATATGAGATCCGCACGCGCGACCTCGGCTTTGTCACAACGACTGCGGCATACGCCAAGAACGGACTCTGCACCATGCCCGGTCTTTCGAGCTCAACGGCGGTCTCCCCCGGCGGAGTCGTCTGCACCTCGGGAGTCGGCGGCATCTATCCGCGCGATCTCATTATAGGCACGGTCACAAAAGTCGAGGACTCCGACACGGACATCTCCGCGACCGCGATAATCAAGCCCGGCGCGGACATAGCTTCGATAACAGATGTTTTTATAATCACCGAGTTCGAGGGTCAGGGTTCGAGCGTCACAGAGTAACAAATTTATCGAAAGGGACTTGTCTATGGGTCTCACAGCCGAAAAGAAAAGACTTATAATCCGCCGCGTGATTTTCGCAGTGCTGCTGATTTTCTGCGCCGTTATCCAGAACACGCCGGGACTTCTGCCCGAGCCGTTCGGTGCGCATCAGCTCGCAGTGACGGTCATGGTGGTCTGCATCGCGATGTTTGAGCGCGAGACTGCGGGCATGCTCCTCGGTCTGCTCGCGGGCGTAGTGCTCGACGTGACCGGCGGCACCCAGGGCATAAACGCCATTTTGCTGACTGTAGTCGGTCTCGTGTGCGGAATGCTCGTCAACAACATGATAAGAAACAACATCGTCACCGCGCTGATTTTCTCCGCGCTGGCGCTGCTTGTGCATACATTCGTCTACTGGATAGTGTTCGTCGCCGCGGCGGGAGTCCACGGCGGCAGGCTGCTGCTCACCTTCTGCCTGCCGAGCGTGCTCTACACAGTGATATTCACGCCGCTTTGGTTCTTAATAACAAGAGGCATCAGCAGGCTGCTGCCCAGCGAAGTAAAAAGATAAAAGAAAGGAGAAAGCCCGATGGATTCAAAGAGACTTGCTATAAGGCGCATTGCCCTGCCCTGCATACTGCTCGCGTTCATACTTGTCTTTGTCGGTGTGCTCGTCAAAGTTCAGCTCGTTGACGGCAAGGAATATGCGAGCGCCGTCAACACCGCGAAGCAGACTACCGTCACCATTCATGCGGCGCGCGGCGAAATAGTCGACCGCAACGGCAAACCCATAGTCGAGAACCGCCAGGGCTACTCCATAGTTTTCAACTATTCATATTTTCCCTCGAAGAAAGAGAACGCCGAGAGGAATTCTATAATAATCTCACTCATCAGGCTTTTTGAAGCGAACAACACCGAGTGGGAGAACGACCTGCCGATAGTCATTGACGCTTCGGGCGGACTCGTCTATAAAGCCGACAGCGAAAAAGAAATCGAGGTCATGAAAGGTAAGGACTACTTGAACCTCAACTCCTACGCCACGGCGCAGAACTGCTACGACGCGATGGTCGAGATGTTTGAGATCGACCCCAGCTATTCGCTCAGGGACGGCCTGAAAATCGCGGCGGTTCGCTATCAGATGCTCCTGAACGGCTTCGGAGTCAGCAACTCTTATACTTTCGCCGAGGATGTCAGCGATGTGCTCGTCGCAAAAGTTAAAGAGAACAGTGCGACTTTCAAGGGCGTTGACGTTGAGGTCGTGCCCTACAGACACATTGTTGACGGCACTCTCGCCGCGCATATTATAGGCACCGTCGGCAAAATAAACGCCGAGGAATACGCCGAGCTCAAAGACAAGGGCTACGGTATGAACGACATGGTCGGCAAGAGCGGAATCGAATACTCGATGGAAGAGTATCTTCGCGGCACGGACGGCGAAAAGGTCGTCACCGTAGACCCGGACGGCAATGTCTCCGAAACCGTGACGAAAGAGCCGGTTCAGGGCGCGACGGTCGTGCTCACTATAGACGCTGACATGCAGAAGCTCGCGCAGGACACATTCGCGAAGTGGACAGAGAACTACGCCAAATCATCGAAGAACAAATACGGAGTTCCCGCCGCGGGCGCGCTCGTTGTCAACGACCCGAACACTGGCGAGATTCTGACCATCCTCAGCTATCCGACCTATGATCTGAACACCTACAGCGAGAAATACTCGGAGCTGAGCAAAGACGAGCGCACTCCGCTCTGGAACAGGGCGCTGCGCAGCACCTACGCCATCGGCTCTACATCAAAGCCCTCTGTCGCCATAGCTGCTATTGAAGAGGGGATCACGAACCGCGACAGGGTCATCCGCTGCACGAGGGAGTTCAAATACCTCGACCACACATTCTACTGCAACATCAACCACAAAGACCGAAACCTGACGCTCAGAACCGCGCTTCAGGATTCGTGCAACATATATTTCTACACCTGCGGCGAGGAGCTCGGAGTCAGCAGGCTCAACGAATACCGCTCCATGCTCGGGCTCGGCGTCAAGACCGGCGTTGAGCTGACCGAGGCGGAGGGCATTGAGGACAGTCCCGAGTACCGCGAAAGCATCGGTCAGACATGGCTGCCCGGCTATCTGATCCTTTCGTCCATCGGCGAAGGCGGTACACGCTTCACGCCCATCCAGCTTGCAAACTACGTCGCCACGATAGCAAACGGCGGCACGAGGTACGAACAGCATCTCATCAAATCGGTCAAGAGCGCCGACTATTCCGAGACGCTCGTTGAAAAGACCCCGAAAGTCGCGCTCGAGACGGGCATATCGAAATATGCCATCGACTGCGTCACCGAGGGCATGGAGTACGTTGTCAACAACAACCGTATTATACAGTCGGCTCTCAAGGGACTCGACGTTCAGACTGCCGCAAAGACCGGTACTTCCGAAGAGAACAGAAAGATAAACGGCGTCAACCAGGTTATCAACAACGGTCTTTATATCACCTTCGCGCCGAGCAAAAACGCCGAGATATCCATGGCGTTCATCTGCGAGGGCGTCTACGGCTCGTCCTCCCTCGCGCAGATCGCAAAGCCGATATACGAATACTACTTCAACAGCTCGCAGACGGCAGCCGCGCCGCAGAGCGAGAATACTCTTCTGAGGTGATTAGATTAAATGGCTGAAAAAATAGTTATCGCCTCCGGCAAGGGCGGCGTTGGCAAATCATCTCTGACGGCCGGACTTGCGCGTGCGCTGAGCGGCGCCGGCAAGCGCGTGCTCATGCTCGACATGGACATCGGGCTTCGCAGCCTCGATCTGATTTTCGGCACCCAGAAAGACGTGCTCTTCGACTGGGGCAATGTTATCGACGGCGGATGCGAGCCGAATCAGGCGGCACTCGCCGCGGGCGGTCCGATGCTGATGACTGCGCCGATGCGCATGTCCGACTCGTTCACCAAAGAGAGCATGAAAGAGCTTGCAGACAAGCTCGCCAAAGACTACGACTATATATTTTTTGACGCTCCGGCGGGGCTCTCCGACGGATTCGAGCTCGCCTGCGCCGCAGCGGACAGGGGCATTGTCGTCTCCACCGCCGACGCGGTATGCGTGCGAAGCGTCAACATAACAGCAGGCGCGATGCGAAAACTCGGGCTTTCGGACATAAGGCTCGTCATCAACCGCTTTGACGAAAAGGCTGTATGCAAAAAGAAGCTTTTAAACATCGACGATGTCATTGACGCGGTATGCGTTCAGCTCATCGGCATCGTCCCCGAGGATGCGGCGGTGTCGCACTGCGCAGTGCGCGGCGAACCGCTCCCGGCATCGAGCGCGGCGGCAAAAGCGTTTTCGCGCATAGCAAAGAGAATCGACGGCGGCGAAGCACCGCTGTTGGGGTGAAAATTGATGTGCTTGAGGCAAAGGTAACATTGCAAAATACTATCAATTGGTTGTAGGGGCGGATATCATTTGCCCCCTACGAAATTGTGCTATTTTGTAATATTACCGAATTACCACCCACGCCACAACTCAAATCAGGAGAACCGCCATGAAAAAGACGCGTTCAAAGAAAAAGATAATAATTTCCGTCCTCTGCGTGCTTCTTGCGCTCGCGGTGCTGATTCCGTGCGTGATAAACGCCGTTGTAATGCTCAGCGCGAGCAAGTATATAATCAGCGCGGACGAGGCGGCGGGACGCGGGGCGGACTGCGTATTGGTACTCGGCGCAAAGGTCAACTCCAACGGCACGCTGAGCCATATGCTAGAGGACAGAATGAGCACGGGCGTTGATTTATATCAATCCGGCGCGGGCAAAAAGATACTCGCGAGCGGCGACCACGGCAGGGATTCATACGACGAGGTCAACCATATGAAACAATACGCCGTCGGCAGAGGCGTTGATCCCGACGATGTGTTCCTCGACCATGCGGGCTTTTCAACATATGAGTCGATGTATCGCGCCCGCGACGTGTTCGAGGTCAAGAGCACAATAGTCGTCACGCAGAAATACCACCTATACCGCGCGGTCTACAATGCGCGCCGCCTGGGTATCGACGCCTATGGCGTTGCGGCGGACAAGCGCGTCTACGGCAAGCCCGTATATAATTTTGTGCGCGAGAGCCTCGCCCGGTGCAAGGACTTCTTTATGTGCATTTTTAAGCCCGAGCCGACTTATCTCGGCGAGGTTATCCCGATAAGCGGCAGCGCGTCGCTCTCGGACGACACCGAATACTGACAGTTTCAAGGAGAAAGATATATGCGACTTGGCATTTTCGGCGGCACCTTCAATCCGCCGCACATGGGGCACATAAGGCTTGTTACCGCTATCGCGGACAAGCTGCAGCTCGACCGCGTTCTCATTATTCCGGCGTCGGTTCCGCCGCACAAGCACGTCTTGAACCTTGCTCGCAGCAGGGACAGATTCGAGATGTGCCGCCTGAGCTTTGAGGGCGACCGTCGGTTTTCCGTCTCGGACACGGAGCTTCGCCGCGTCGGCAAGAGCTACACCTATGACACACTCTGCGAGATAAAGCGCGAATACCCGGACGCCGAGCTGTTTTTGATAGTCGGCTCGGATATGCTCGCGACATTCGACGAGTGGTACCGCTATCACGACATACTCATGATGTGCACCCTCTGCGCCGCCTCGCGCAAGCACGGCTTCGTGCCCGAGCTCGAGGGCAAGTTCACGCCGGAGGAAAGAGAAAAGATAAAATTCATCGAGATTCCGGTCTTTGAAGTAAGCTCGACCATCATTCGCCGCAGGATCTCCGAAAAAGAGAGCACGCAGGGGCTTCTCGCCGACGGCGTGCGCGACTATATCGAAAAGAAAGGGCTTTACACTTGAACGTACCCGAGAAATACAAAGAATATGACGAGCTGCTGAAAACTAAGCTCGACGACTACAGATACATTCACTCGCTCGGCGTAGCAAAAAGCGCGCGGCACCTTGCCGAGCTATACGGCGCAGACCCCGAAAAGGCTTATTTTGCGGGACTTCTGCACGATGTGATGAAGAACGCCGCGCCCGAGGAGCAGTTGCAAATAATAGAAAAAGCTGATATAATGTTATCTCCGTCCGAGCGCCTGAACCGCAAGCTCTGGCACGCGATAGCCGGAGCGGCATTTTTGAAGCTGGAGCTTCATATCACCGACGAGGATATCATCGGCGCGGTTCGCTGGCACACTACGGGCAAATCCAACATGACGCAGCTCGAAAAGATAGTCTATCTCGCGGATTTCATAAGCGAGGACAGAAAATATCCGGATGTCGACAAAGACCGAGAGCTTTCGGAACAGTCGATAGAATCCGCGATGCTCTACACCCAAAGATACTGCATATCAAAGCTCCTCGCCGACGGAATGATAATCGACCCGTCGAGCGTCGACTGCTACAATGAACTTATAACCGAGAGGAGTTCAGAGAAATGACCCCCAGAGAACTGACAAACGAAATAGTTAAAATACTCGACAAGAAAAAGGCGCTGGACATCACGGCGATAAAGACCGAGGAGCTGACTATAGTCTCCGACTATTTTGTCATCGCAACCGGTACTTCAAACACCCATGTCAAGAGCCTCGCAGACGATCTCGAATACGAGATGGGCAAGCTCGGCGCAGCACCCGAGCACATTGAGGGACGCGCGACCGGCTGGATTCTGCTCGACTTCGGCAGCGTGCTCGTCCACCTGTTCCAGAAGGATCAGCGCGAATACTACAACCTCGAGCGCCTTTGGAACGACGCGCAGCAGCTTGACATAAGCGACCTGCTGACCGACTGAGAGAGAACATCCGAAAGGAATGACATAAATCATGGCAAACTACGATTTCAAAACCATTGAAAAGAAGTGGCAGGACCGCTGGGAGAAAGAGGGCACCTTCAGAGCTATCGACGATTTCTCGCTGCCCAAGTTCTACGGGCTCATCGAGTTCCCCTATCCGAGCGGCGCAGGCATGCACGTCGGCCACATCAAGGCTTATTCCGGCATGGAGGTCATCTGCCGCAAGCGCAGGATGCAGGGCTATAACGTCCTGTTCCCGATAGGCTTCGACGCCTTCGGTCTGCCCGCCGAGAACTACGCGATAAAGACCGGCACCCATCCGCGCATAGTCACCGACCAGAACATCCACAATTTCACCGGTCAGCTCAAGCGCGTCGGCTTCGCGTTCGATTGGAGCCGCGTTGTCGATACGACCGATACCGACTACTACAAGTGGACCCAGTGGATATTCCTCAAGATGTTCGAGCACGGACTCGTTTTCCGCGACAAGGCGTTCGTCAACTACTGCCCGAGCTGCAAATGCGTGCTCTCCAACGAGGACTCGCAGGGCGGCAAGTGCGACATCTGCCACAGCGACGTTATCCAGAAGTCAAAGGACGTCTGGTTCCTGCGCATAACTGAATACGCCGACAAGCTGCTTGACGGACTCAAGCATGTCGACTTCCCGGCGAACATAAAGGCTCAGCAGGAGAACTGGATCGGCCGCTCGACCGGCGCATTTGTCAACTTCACCCTCTCGGGCACGGATGAGACGCTGCGCATATACACCACCCGCCCCGACACCCTCTTCGGCGTCACATTCATGGTCATGGCTCCCGAGCATCCGCTCATCGACAAGTACGCTGACCGCATCTCGAACATGGACGAGGTCGAAAAATACCGCACCGAATGCGGCAAAAAGACCGAGTTCGAGCGCACTCAGCTTGTCAAGGACAAGACCGGCGTCAAGCTCAGCGGACTCACCGCAGTCAACCCCGTCAACGGCAAGGAGATTCCGATATTCATCTCCGACTATGTCATGATGGGCTACGGCACCGGCGCCATTATGGCTGTTCCCGCCCACGATCAGCGCGACTGGGATTTTGCAAAGGCGTTCGGCATTGACATCATCCAGGTCATCAAGGGCGGCGACATTGAAAAAGAAGCATACACCGGCGACGGTGAGATGATAAATTCCGATTTCCTCAACGGAACGGACAACAAGAAAGAGTCTATAGAAAAAATGCTCGAGTTCCTCAAGGAGCGCGGCATCGGCGAGAAGGGCGTCCAGTACAAGATGAAGGACTGGGCGTTCAACCGCCAGCGCTATTGGGGCGAGCCGATTCCGATTATCCACTGCCCGAACTGCGGCATGGTAGCAGTGCCCGAAAACGAGCTGCCGCTCAAGCTCCCCGATGTTGAGAACTTTGAGCCCGGCGAGGGCGGCGAAAGCCCGCTCGCGAAGATAGATTCCTTCGTCAACTGCACCTGCCCGAAGTGCGGCGCGCCCGCGAAGCGCGAGACGGACACGATGCCCCAGTGGGCTGGTTCGTCCTGGTACTTCCTGCGCTACATCGATCCGCACAACAACAAGTGCTTTGCAGACAAGGACAAGCTCAAATATTGGCTCCCCGTCGACTGGTACAACGGCGGCATGGAGCACGTTACTCGCCATCTTATCTATTCTCGCTTCTGGCACCGCTTCCTCTATGATATCGGCGAGGTTCCCGTGCCCGAGCCGTATGCGAAGCGTTCGGGTCTCGGACTCGTGCTCGGCGCGGACGGCGTGAAGATGTCGAAGTCCCGCGGCAACGTCGTTGACCCCGACGATGTTATCAAAAAATACGGCGCGGACACCCTGCGCACATATATAATGTTCATGAGCGACTATTCAGCCTCCGCCCCGTGGAAAGAGAGCGGCGTCAAGGGCTGCAAGCGCTTTCTCGAGAGAGTCGCGTCCCTGTCGGATATCGCCGAGGGCACCGGCACGACGAAGAAGCTCGAATCGATAATGAACAAGACCGTCAAGAAGGTCTCGCAGGATATTGAGGACATGAAGTTCAACACCGCGATCGCCGCGATGATGACCTGCCTCAACGAGATAAATGATGTCGGCACGCTGACAAAGGACGAGCTGTCCGTATTCATCCGTCTGCTCTGCCCGTTCGCTCCGCACCTGTGCGAGGAGATGTGGGAACAGCTCGGCGAAGAGGGTCTCTGCTCGACCGCGAAGTGGCCCGACTACGACGAGAGCAAATGCGTTGACGACGAAATAGAGATCGCCGTTCAGGTCAACGGCAGAGTCCGCGACCGCTTCACCGTGCCCGCCGATATCGAGGCTGCCGACGCGATTGCCAGAGCCAAGGAGCTCGACAAGGTCAAGGAGTTCACCGACGGCATGGCGTTTATAAAAGAGCTCTATGTCCCCGGCAAGCTCGTCAACCTCGTTGTAAAGCCGCAGTAAAAAAGGATATTTTAATCAAAAATAAAAAATCCCCCCAAGCGGTTGACAATAAAATTCACCTGTTGTATAATTAGAGGCAAGCTTATGCTAATTAGCCCTTGCAATTGCAGCGGAGGGAGGGAATATTAATGAGTCAGGTCAAAGTTAAAGAGAACGAATCTCTCGAGAGCGCACTCAAGCGTTTCAAGAGACAGACTTCCAGAGACGGAGTTATCCAGGAGGTCCGCAAGAGAGAGCACTATGAGAAGCCTTCGGTCAAGAGAAAGAAGAAGTCTGAGGCGGCTCGCAAGCGCAAGTACAAATAAGTACCTGCACTGTACAACTGTACATTTAAAGGCGGTGGGAAAGGGATTTCTCACCGCTTTTTTCAAAGTACCCTAAGGAGGAACAGAGAATGATTTTCGACAAGTTTCTTTCGCTTCTGCCGTCGGAGCTCGACGGCGCGCTGATAATGTCCGAGGAGAACAGGCGCTATTTCACCTCGTTCCCGTCGTCGGACGGCGTTCTGCTCATTTCGAGAAACGGCACGGTATTCCTCACCGACTCGCGCTATGTCGAGGCGGCGCAGAAGAAGATAACCGTCTGCCCCGTCAGACTCACAAAAGATCTGAGCACCGAGCTGCCGCAGCTGATGAGCGAATTCAAAATAAACAACCTCGCTGTTGAGACGACGAGACTCACCGTCGCCCAGTTCGAGGAGTTCACAAAGTGGATGCCCGACACAGGCATCTGCACCGAAAACTACGCCGACCGAGCGATAGACGCGCTCAGAATGGTAAAATCCGACGACGAAGTGAAGCTCGTTTGCGAGGCGCAGGCGATAGCCGAGCGCGCATTCGACCACATACTTGAATTTATAAAGCCCGGCGTAACCGAGCGCGAGATTCAGCTCGAACTCGACTACTATATGCTCCGAAACGGCGCGGAGGCGCTCTCGTTTGAGACGATCGCAGTCAGCGGAGTCAACTCCTCGATGCCGCACGGCGTGCCCTCGGACAAAAAGATTGAAAACGGCGATTTCATCACCATGGACTACGGCGCAGTCGTCGGCGGATACCACAGCGACATGACGCGAACCGTCGCAGTCGGCTCTGTAAGCGAAGAGCAGAAGAAGATATACAACACCGTCCTCGAAGCGCAGCTCGCCGCGATGGAGAAGATGGCTCCCGGCGTCTCCTGCGCCGACGCGGACAAAGCCGCGCGCGATATCATAACCGACGCGGGCTACGGCGAATTCTTCGGCCACGGCACGGGTCACGGAGTCGGCGTTGAGATCCACGAGCAGCCGCGCGTATCGCCCCGCTCGAAAGAGATTCTCGCCCCCGGACATCTTGTCACCGCGGAGCCCGGCATATATCTGCCCGGACTTTTCGGAGTCAGAATAGAAGACATGGTGCTCATCACGGAAGACGGCAGCCGTGGACTCACCCACGCGCCGAAAAATCTCATCATACTCTAAAATATCTCCCCGTATGCAGGACATACGGGGATTTCTGTTTTATATGCGAACTCCGTTTGCCTGATTTTAGGCTCCCCTGCAGGGGTGTTTCGCTTCGCTCAAGGTAATAAGTAAAAGTGAATAGTGAAAAAGTGCATGGTATGGTTGGATTTCATTCGCCCGCGAAATTGCACAATTTTATTGACGCGCACTTCGTAGGGTGCGGCGAAACATACTGTCCCGCAGCAACTCTTTTCGATTTTTTAGTTGACCTTTTATATTTCTTCTGATAAACTTGTGATATCAGGAGGGATAACAATGGCAAATGTCAAAAAAGCTCTTTATAATGTAGCCGTTTTTCTGGTCTCGCTGTTCATCACCGGCTCGATAAACGTCTCGAACATCAAAAACACTCAGGATACAAGCCGCGTAACGCTCACGGTAAACGAGACGGAGACGCTCCAGGAAATGAACGGCTGGGGCGCCGCCGCGGCATGGTGGGCGCAGGTCGCAGGAGGAAGCAAAAACGCCGACGATATCGCAAAGCTTCTCTACAGCAAAGAGGGACTCGGGCTGAACATATACAGATACAACGTCGGCTCGGGCGAAAAGCAGAACCCCAACTCCCGTCTCGATCCCGATTCGTGGAAGAGCACGGCAAGCTTCCTTGTATATAACGAAAAGACCGGGAAATATGAATATGACTGGTCGCAGGACGCGAACGCAATGAATATGCTCAAACTCTGCATGAGCTACGGCTGCATTGACTCAGTCGTTCTGTTTTCAAACTCGCCGCACTTTTCAATGACCGTTTCCGGTCAGGCGAGCGGCGGACTGAAGAAGCATCAGAACAACCTCAAGCCCGAATGTTATCAGGAATATGTCGACTATTTTCTTGACATAACCGAGCATTTCCTTGAGCTCGGCGTGCCGGTTAAATATATAAGTCCGATAAACGAGCCGCTTGTCTCATGGGGCGGCGACAACGTCTATCAGGAGGGCTGCCACTACGACGAAAAGGAGATGTTCAAGCTCTACCGCATGTTTGCCAAGAGCATAAAGGCGCGCGGGCTCAATGTCAAAATGTCCATGTGCGAGGTCTCGAAAATAGGCAACCCCGCATTCGAATATATAAAGAAAATCAGCAAGGACGAAGAGCTCAGCAGCGTCATGGCGACATATTCTTATCACTCCTACTGGTCCGACACGAACTATCTGCTCAAGAAGGCCTGGGGTCAGTATCTGAGAAGATACTACCCCGATGTGACGGTCGAGATGGATGAGTGGTGCGAGCTGCCCTGCCACAGCACGACGAGATCGATATCCGGCGCGCGCACCATGGCGAGAACCATCTGCCAGGATATCATGTATTCAAACGCCACGGCGTGGACCTCGTGGGTCGCAGTCAGCGAATGGGGCGACAACTCCGACGGACTCATCATCGCCGACCATGAGTGCAACGAATATTACACCGCCAAGCGATACAATGCGCTTGCGCATTTCTCGAAGTTTGTTCCTGTCGGCAGCAAGGTCATCTCCAACGAAAAGGATGTCAATGACCGCGTCGCGTGGAAGATAAAGAATCAGATGGGCTTTGTTATCCTCAACAAGACCAACTGCGCGTCATTCCTCACGCCGGACGGCAGCATAGTTGTCGTCATCGTCAACGACGATGCGGGCTGCACCTTCAACTTCGAGGGCATCAGCGGCAGAGACAACCTCAAGATATACACCACGAATGACCAGTACGATCTCAAGCTCACCTACGACGGAGAGTATAAACAGGAGGTCGAAATCCCCGGTCTGAGCATCACAACGCTCATATTCAGCTGATGATACGCACTCCCCTGCGGAGTGCGGACAGAACAGAACCCCACCTGCGGTTTGCCGTTAGGTGGGGTTGTTGTTTGGAGATTCCGGCGCAAATCAAAACTTGTCAACAAAGAAGCATACAAAAACCGACTGCGGCGGTTTCCCGTTGCGGTCGGTTTTGTTTTTATATAATTGAGCGAATTTATTCTGCCTCTCCGCCCTCAAAGGTTTTTGCAACCTCCTTGAGCAGCTCGCGTATGGGCAGGTGCTGAGGGCACGAATGCTCGCACTTTCCGCAGCCGATGCAGTCCGACGCTTTGCCGTGATTCTCGGTGTAGACCTCATAGTAGCAGTCCGAGTTCCAGTCGCGGCAGAGCTGCTTTGCGTTCATGCACGAGAACAGGTCGGGGATGAGGATATGCTCGGGGCAGCCGTCCGTGCAGTAGGTGCAGGGGATGGTGTGGGTCGCGCGTATAACGTCGCAGACCTCCGCTATCGCCCGTCTCTCCTCGTGGCTCAGGGGCTTAAAGTCCTTCATAAACGACAGGTTGTCGTTCATCTGCTCTAAGCTGCTCATGCCGGAGAGCACCATGAATACGCCGTCGAAATCCGCTGCGTAGCGTATCGCGTAGCTCGCCGGGCTGCCGCCGTG
>ERZ779697.443-NODE-443-length-21134-cov-6.29484_pt1 | contig 21134 bp, 18 predicted proteins | sample MGYA00511881_ERZ779697 | MGnify/ENA primary metagenome ERZ779697 (study PRJEB29588, sample SAMEA2148105) | human gut metagenome | biome: human gut; feature: human-associated habitat; material: faeces | place: Denmark | collected 2008/2010 ... | reverse complement strand
TTGCGCTTTACCTCCTCCCAATCAAAGTCGATTGAAACCTCATTGGTGGGGTCTGTACCGATTGAAATTTTGGGAACAAGATGCGAAAAGAAACTCTTCGCACTCTCGATTGCCTCCTCCCATTTTGTGGAAGTGGCGGCAATGATCTTCTGGGCGAGCAGCGAATAAAAATGCTCCTCGCTACGTACATTGAAAAGGTCGATATGACAGATTCGGAGGTTGCTGTCCTGCGCCATCGCTAATTTTGCGGCTTTATTTACAAGCGAACTTTTGCCCCAGCGACGAGGAGATATAATAATCGTGTTAATTAACGACGTAAAGTTCTGAACCAGGTCGGCTGTTTCTTTCTCACGGTCGGTAAAATTCTTCTCAGTAGCAATCTTTCCAAATATAAACGGAGTTTCCATAACGCTCTATTTTTGATTTCCAACACAAATATAATACATAAAATGTAACTACAAAAATTGTTGCAACAAAAAGTGTATATACATTTATTGTAGTATTTTATTGATTGGTGTTATCTATACATAAATATCAGGATAAAAGTTGTACAATCATAATGAGTTTCGCTTTCTTTTTAGAAACAATATATTGTTTGTTGCAGGTGAAATACGTACTCTACGAATAATATAATAATGTTTAGTATCTCAATGCCCAATAATGTGGTCAAGCAGGTTGCGACAAGAATAAATCCGAAAAAATAGATTTCCGTAACCTATCATAAAATAAAGTAAAACCGCTATATTTGTATATTATATGATAGGTTGAACTATGACAAAAAGTACGATGGGTACCAAGTTGCCAAGAAAATTAGAGCAGAAGATGCTGATAGTAGGTGAACAGATCAGGCTGGCCAGATTGCGTAGGAATCTTAGTGTCGCACAGATTGCCGAACGTGCCACTTGTTCGCCCCTTACAGTTTCACGCATAGAGAAAGGTGCATCAACAGTGGCAATAGGCATTTATCTTAGGGTGCTTTATGCGCTTCAACTAGATGACGATATTCTTCTGCTTGCAAAAGAAGATGCAATGGGAAAGGCTTTGCAGGATTTGAGCCTCAAGAAACGTGAAAGGGCTTCCAAAAAGGAATAGTTATGGAGAGACTCGGCCAATAATATACGTCTCTCGACAAGGATATTTTCGGATGTTTTTCTGATGCCTTTCCAGGCTAATTGGAGCGTGCATTGATAAATCGTTGAGACAGATTATGGCAAAGGAAGAGGAGCGTCTGGTGCGTTGACTTTCTTCATTCGACTATATCATCGAGATTGAATACTTTTCTCGCATGTGACTTATGAAAAATACAAAAATCCCATGCAGAAATAAATTATAAAATGCTAAACTAAAAAATATATGGTCAAAGATTTGCAATATTTTATTGATGCAGAAAATGAATTTTGTAAGAAACATCCTAATTATGGAGAACTATTTTTTGATACTTCTATTGGTGAGATGAGCGAGCAAGGTATAAATGACCGACTTAATTATCTTTCTGATAGAATAATATCAGACTGCAGCAAAATAATTAAAGAACCATCAGAGAAGGAACTTGAACTTAAATTGTCCGATGCTCAGAGAGTATTATTGAGATTATTTTTAGGAAAATATTCATATATTTTTAGGGATGATTACTACTATGAAGGAATTACGGATTTCATACAAAATCTATTGGATACTATAGATGATATGGTAAATAAAGCACCGATAAATACTGATCCTATCTTATATCGTTTTTGCAATGATTATGACAAATGCGATATGAAAGTCGGAGATATTATCAATATTCCTCATAATTTGACTTGTACAAACTATGATTGGCATCAGGAAAAGTATAATAATGTTTATATCATTTCTCCTTTGAAAAATGGAAAAACTAGGGCACGAAACATTTTTGAGATATATAGACATGGCGATGAAATGCAAATAGATTTTTTGCGAAATACCAGGTTTCAAGTTGAGAAAATAGAGCAAACCCAAGAAACTGAATATAAAAAAATATATTTAAAAGAATTGGGTCGTGAGAACTAAACTGTGTCAAGTCATTTTCTGAGCTGTTTGGGGCATTGAAATGTCCCAAATAGTTCAGCTATGTTATAATATAATCAAAAGACTTCATACGGAAAAAGGTTGTAAATATACCTTTTTGAAACAGTATTTGATTGAATACCAGCTTCTGTGTCTAAGGGTTGGAGAAAAGGCAAAAGATTTCACATTCAGTACAATCCTAACCAACCATTTTGGAAAACGTAACTTCCTGCGTCGTTTCGGCTAGCTTGAAGGTTATGTGTGTGAATGTGTAGTTGGACCAACAGCTGTTACAGAAGCTACGAATATACCTCCTGTGAAATCTTTGCCTGTAATTCTTTATTTAAATTAAACATTGTCCAGCGAGTGAAAATGTACTTTTGCTTCTTAGCAAAGCTCATTATCATTTGCTGATCTCTTGTCTCAGTAATGCCCATCAATGTAAGAAGATTTTGCTTGTATGCATCATTCACAAAGGGACAAGTCATCATATCTGCAGTGAGAATCGTGAGTTCTGAATTGCGTTTACGCTCCGACTCTGTCACAAGCCTATACTTCTTCAGAATTTCTTCTTTTAATAAAGTTTTTTGTGAATCATAGCACTTGTGATTCGCATAGTAATACAATAATATAAGACATGCGAAAAGATTGTACTGCAGTTCACTTTTCTCAATGAATGATTTAATAACTTCAGGTGCAAGCAGATATGCATAACCTAATTCTTTAGCTAATATTAACAGATAGAGACTCTCATGCAAGGTGCTTCGATGCGAATCAGTTGTAGCAAGCACCAAGGCAATTTCATCTTGAATCTTCTTAAAAATAATATCCTTACTTATTGTTTGGAATCTAACCGCATGATTAACCTTGAAATCTCCATGTCGCTTTGCGTAGATAATTATTGAATTCATAATCTTCTGCAACTTTAATGTTGTATTTATCTGCCTGTTGCTATTGAACACGAAGAACGTCACATCAATTAGAGATACAAGATAACTAGTAAGCTTTCTTTGTGCTCGTTGTGCATGAGTTTCAACATCATCTTTATTCGTTTCCTCTTTTGACATAAGTCGCTCATACTTCTTGAAGCCAATTTCATATCGATTAAGAAAAGTGTCAAGGCGTTGACTTATCTTCTCTAGCAGATAGTTTGCTATATCGCGATATTCAATCCCGCATTCCTTTACTATTACTTTTATTTGAGTATTTACGTCATTTGCTGGCAGGTATATATTGAATTTTTTTTCTAATATTTCCCTGTCCTTATCGCTATCTTTGTCTTCAGTGTCTTTCTCCGTACTTGAATTTGATTCTATTTCTTCCCAAAGTGGAATCGAGAATATATTGCTAATCAAATTTTCAATTCGCTGTTTGGCAATGGTCACCTTGGTTATGAACGGTCTTTCAAACTCTTCTGTTTTGGATGGGCTGATCTGCAATTTGAATTCTTTCAGCCGTTTTGTTAGACTTTCCATGAAGAGATTTTTGTCCTTTTCGTCATTATAGAAGAGGAAATAGTCATCAACGTACCGATAACACTCATAGGTGGATTTCTGACGAAGATTCTTTTCCAATAGTTCTTGTTCAACCTTTTGATCGATATACTGAAGTATAATCTCTGCAAAGATTCGAGAAAACTCAGGGCCTATTACAATTCCATTCGTTTCACGAACATTAACTGACTGCATTAGGTTATCAAATGCATCGCCAACCCAAGAACCATGATATCCAGGCAAAACTTTCACCTTGTCCGCACCACCTGCTGTCGCCCAGCTTATGGTATGGGTATAAATACTGTCAAAACAGCTCTGAAGGTCGAACTTCACAAGATATTTAAATTTCTTTTCTGCTCGTTGATACCTGTAATCCTCATAGAACTTGTATATATTTGCATACTTCTCGTAACTGAAGTAAGTTTTTAAATTCTCATATTCATTGAAAAACAATTCAACCTTATCACTTTCATGCCCAGATAATTTTCTGTGAAGTCGATCTCTATAATAAAAGTATTGAGCAATCTTGTGTGGTTTACGAATAGAGTAACTGCTTTGGTTGCAAAGATAAAGTATAGAATACTTATACTGCTCATAAAACTCTACTACCTGCCACTGGTTATATGGATGAATAATTGACAGTGTCCTGTTCTTATTCATTTTGTGAGCGATATTAAATTGATAGGGGTAAAATAGGTCGTTTAGTTTATGTTGAAGTGGCCCGATTCTTTTTCCCTTTTCATAGCATCCAAATAGTAATGCAGCAAAAGCATTCGCATCCTTTTGATCCAAACGTTTAGATTGTTTCAAGACATTCCAGGCGATATTATCAATCTTTTGTTCTTTACCAATCCATAAATATTTGGCAAGAAATCGATATAAATATCTGTTTGAGAATATTATAGGACACTCGTAGGGCAAGACATCAGAAAAGAGGACTCGCTCTTTACTATAACTAAGCTTTATCTTCTTTCTCTTTCTCATACCCACGATTGTTTAATCATTTGCAATCTGTTTTTATTTATCTTATATCGCTTATGAGGTGTTGCAAAGCCTTTAATAAAGGACATTTGTTTAAGCTGTTTCTTCAAATTCGCTTCAATTTGTAGTTGTTTATCTGGGGCAACACCAGCTTTGCCACCCAATGATATTTGGCTACACCTATATTGAAGATAATTATCCAACCTTTCTAAATCTTTTATATTGTCCAGCAGTTGGTTTGAGTAAAAAATACCCACCTTTACACCTCGCTTTGCATTATACAGATTGATATTGCATGTCAAAACATGTAATGCATCAAACAAATAATGAGCTGCAATATCGTAAGACATAGTATTCAACAAACTGTCAAATTCCCGAAAAGTCTTTGTTATGCGATTTTGTATCTTTTGTTTTTTTTTCTTAGATAAAGAGAAAAAGCCTTGTTTGTCATTGTCTCCTTTTATGGACTGTATAGTATATCCTAAAAGATCAAATTTTAGACCTTTTGTATCCTTGGAATCATATGTATAGCATTTGCCTGTCCCATCTGTAGGAGTGTGAATTGTCAAGCCATGTCTAATATAGACATCAGTTAAAACTTTGACATAATCATCTAATGACCACCAGTGCTCATCATCTAAATCAGGATGTACAACAATGATAATATCATCCACATATCTTGCTAGGAATACAATTCCTGGCAGTGTGTGTCTTAATACCCCATCTATTTTGGACAGATAAAATTCAGATAGTAGAGAACTAATAGCACAACCTCGTGGAATACCTGTTTTTTTAGTCGACACAAGTGGACGCAGATTTTTGGTTTCAAACTCATTTCGGATAAGTCCACGCAATAGGGATTTACTCTTTACATCAAGTAAATTGTTGCCTTCCAAATACTCAAACAACTTATCATGCGGTATCGATTCGAAACAGTGACAAACATCTGTTCGGATAATATAGTACCTACTTTTATCCTCCCTTAATAACATTTTTAACTGGGAAAGTATTTCGTGACGACTTGACATGGTGATTTTAAACAGTTTCTTCACATTTCTGCAAAGGACCTGCATTGCGAAAAACTCTTCAGCTGTAGCCCCAATTCTATAAAGTGGCTTCTGCGGATCTTTTGACGCATCTGGAGTAAGGTTGAAACGAAAACTACTTGATAAAATCTTTGAAGACACATTGCTAAGATGCTCTTGCAATAAGATTTTCTGTTGTTGAGCATTATCATTCATTAATTGCTTCAACTGGTTAACTTTGTTCTCCTCTGCCTCTGTACGCTCAGCTTTTTTCTTTCTTAATATTTTATTTAGTTCTGTTCTCATATCACGATATTCCTGAGCTACAGTTAAATATTCAGGTGAAAGATACTTTTTTTGCATCTTTCCCTTCCTATTCACCGCATTAAACGCATCATCCAGCGAATCGTAGTTATATGAGGAACTATATTGTGACATCTCTTGAAGTTTGCCTATTTTTATATAACCGAAATACACTCACAATTTCATATGCAAAGGTATAAATATTATGCAACAAATTGTAAAGGCCATCCATTTTTACACTTATTTTTGAGGGAATTATACGCATTAGTACCTAACGAAACTTTGGCGGGAAAACTTCCATAACAAAGATTTTTTCTTGCCAAAGTTATATATACCAAACGCATTATTGTTTGGTGTATGAATTTTGCTAAATTTACTTCGCTTTTCAGTCTATCGCAAGCCTTTCCGACAGAAGAAAGTTGCTTGACCTATCTTGAGCAACACTTTTGGAAGAATGGTGTCGTTTCTCCTTTCGACCCAACTTCTAAAGTATATAACTATGGTAATCATAAATACCGCTGCAAGAATACGGGCAAGAATTTCACTGTAAGAACAAACACGTTGTTTCATGGCTCAAAAGTGTCTTTACAAAAGTGGTTTATGGCAATATGGTTAATAGCAAACTACAAGAAAGGCATATCATCTTGTCAGTTAGCAAAGGAAATAGGAGTAAGACAGGCTACAGCGTGGCATATGCTTCACCGTATTCGTGAATGCTTCTTTTGCGAGAATAACCACCAACTTGACGGTGAGGTTGAACTGGATGAAACTTTCGTAGGTGGTAAGAATAAAAACCGCCATAAGAACAAGAAAGTAAGGCATTCCCAGGGCAGAAGTTTTAAGGATAAGACACCCGTACTGGGCATGTTACAAAGAGGTGGCAAGGTTGTTTGCCGTGTGGTTAAAAGCACCTCCAAGAAACATCTAACTGCTCCGATACTTAGAACGGTTAAACGCACCGCAAAGTTATTTACCGATGAATGGTGTGGTTATGATACAGTCGGCAAAATATACGAAAGAAAGATTGTTGACCACGGCAAAGGACAATATGTATGCGGTGACGCTTACACTAATACAATAGAAGGATTTTGGAGCGGACTTAAACGTGGTATTATAGGTATTTACCACAAAGTCAGCCGAAAACACCTTTGTAGGTATGTTAATGAGTTCGTTTTTCGTTATAATACCAAGAAAATTAGCAGCGTTGAGCGATTTAATTTGTTACTTTGCAATATCAATTATCGTACCACTTACCAAGATTTGATAAAATGAGCAAGAAGAAACAAGATTTATCGGTTGAAGAAATGAAAAAAGCATTAGAAATCAAGATAACTCCAAGAGAACAAAAGGAGTTACAAAAGATGTCTTGGGAAGATATGATAAGTAAGGCTATGCAATTTAATCCCAATGTTAAGCCTAAAAAGAAAGGCAAGAAATAAATCCTGCCCAATTTTCAATCTTCTTCTGAATAAACATATCCTTGCAATTCGACATTAAACGTCTTCGCAAGTATATAGTTTAAGAGGTTAAGATTTTCAGCGTCAAGCTGACTTTGATATTCACTTGTTTCCATATTTCTGTGCATTAAGTTATACCTAAATTTTACCAATACAAAGATACAAAGAGAATATGGAAACTAAAAATGGGAGCAATCCGTGAGGACACTCCCATTTTCAATATTCCCAAGTGAAATAAGGCGTTTTCTTTATTGTGTTAAAAAACATAAATTCTTCAATCCAGTCCTAAATCTCTCAGCATTTGCTCTGCTTCCTCCTTGCTGATATTTTCGTTTTGCTGGATGATATCAATATTTCTTTGGTTTATAGTTTGCTCAGTGCGCATATCCTCCAATACTTTCCTTGTTAATTCCTCATCTTCCCGCTTTTTGGGTAGAACAATTATGCAGTACATTATGACTATGATAATAGGGATGAAGAATATAGTCCATAAGACTTTCGACATAGTATCACTTTCCTTGTATTCCCATTGGTTGATAGTACGGGAACAAACCAAGAGAAGAAAACCTAATATACCATAGAAACATGATAAGAAAAACCAATTCCAAGCATTTCTGCCACGTCTTGTAGCCAGTACAGCGGAAAGTATAGCCCACAGCAGATTAAACACAGCGAAAAGCAACCAAACCAATGTAAGGCTAATACCACCTATGCCCAATAGGGCTAAAATACCTTTGATAATTTCCATCTTTGGCGAATTTTACAAGAGTTCTCCACAGGCAACCAATCTAAGAGTTTAACAATGTTATTGGTTATAGAAAGTGGGCTGCCATCCATGCACTCTTGCAGGCATCGCCAAACGCCCGGATATACGCACGGATAGGCAGCCCACTGTTAATGAGCTGTCTTCCGTGCCTCGCATATCCTTTGGTGAGATTTGGCGATTTCACAAGAAGTGAGGCACTTTCTCTGTAATTCTCAAATGTTTGTCTCGAAAGACAGTGCAAATATAGCGAGAAAGTTTGTATCTTTGTAAAAAGTCCGAGGCATTCTCTCATACAACCCCGATTTTTCTTCCACAAAACGACAAGGAAAGGAGGTGTTGCCTATGAAGAGAAAGTATATTGAACGCATTAAAGAACAATATGTCCAAAAGACAAATAAAGGTATTGAAATTGTTACTGTCTTTGAACGGATTTATTTGTAATTCGTAACGTTCATTGCCTCTGACTTTTTATTTATGAGTATTCTCTATAATCATTTACGCCAACATTTTTACTTTTATCGGTAATATCACCAAGTAACTTACGAATACAAATAATACCTAAACTTTCTCCAAGTTTCGGATATTTTCCCATGAAATCTTCTTTGAGAAGATGTAGGCGTAGGGGATGTATCTTTTCATCCTTATATTTGAATTGTTCTTCAAATAACTTTTGACCGTTACGTTCCCCTTTAAGGATGATAGTGGCTTCCTTGTCACCCTCATCTTGAACTTCAATTGAGATGATTGTTTTGTTCATATCTTTTAATTTATTCTATATCGGAAAACTTTGGTAGTATTTTATCTGACATAATGTCATAATAATAACTTGGCACACGGTTTGTTGAATATAAAAACAGTGCCATCGGCATTCGTTGTGCTTAAAAGTTCGTTTCCGAACACAACGGCAGTTTTCAACCAATCTTCCTGATGATTAAGATGGCGGAGTTCCTCTCCGTTACCAAGGGCAGTTAACATGTTGAACTAATTTTGAACGTATGCTTGTAGAAAATGTAACTGGTTCGAGTAAAGTTTCTAAAAAAGCCCCATATCCATGTACATCATGGCTAAACTATTGGGAAGTAAATGCAAACTTTGCGCTTAATCCTAACCAACTTTATAATTGTCCTGCTTGCGGTAAACCTTTTTATAGAAAGGATTTTGATGGTTGCCACGTACAAAAGGCAAACAATATATTTGACAGGAAATGGTATATTGTTCCCTTATGTAGTAGCTGTAATCAAGCTGTAGGTACTCTTGATATTGGAGATGTCAAGATGGTTCCTACTCCAAGCAATCTTTAATTGAAATTTGCGTTCACACTCCAACCTTGCTGCAACAAGGTTATGAGTATTATCAAAGCTACCGTCATTTTGGCACTATGACGGTGGCTTTTTCTTTATAACGCTGCAAAGATAACATCTTATATCTGTAATAGTTCAAATTCTTTTCATAGTTTAAGATTTTCAGTTATAAATCAGATAAACTAACTACTTTGTTAGCAAAAAACATAGTTAGGTACTAATGCGTATAATTCCCATTTTTGAATCAAAGCCAGCGAGGAGAAAACTTATCCTGTTCGAAGAGTTATCATTTGTAACATTCTGTAATTCGACTGACTTATCTGGCGTAGCCATCTCTTTTCTCCCCTTATTTTGACTTTACTTTAATGAACGTATATATGAATACGGGAATAAAGTAAAGTCGCTTTTTTATTTGGTTATAAATTATTTAGTGGATTCTTTGGCTGTTTCATATTTAATTGCGATATTTGCGTTACGGTGATCTTGTAATGATTAGATAACATAATATGAAACCGAACAATCCTTTCTTGATAGCGGGCTATCACAGCCCTGAATTCTTTTGTGACCGTGAGGCGGAAACGGCTGTTATTCTCGAGGCGCTCCATAATGGACGTAACGTGACATTGATAGCCCCGCGTCGTATGGGTAAAACCGGTTTGATTCGTCATGCCTTTTATCGCCTGAAAGAGCAGGAACCCGATATTGTCACGCTCTATATGGATATATACTCCACGCAGTCAATGGGGGATTTCGTGCGGTTGTTTGCCAATACGGTATTGGGTAAACTGGATACTGCACCTCAGAAAGCGTTAAGTCGCATAGGGCAATTTATTCGCAGCTGTCGTCCGGTATTCACCTTTGACGAACTGACTGGGGTTCCCAAAGTGACGATTGACGTAGCCCCCCAGGAAGAAGAGAGTACGTTGAAAGAGATATTCGATTATCTGGGATCCTCGGAGAAACGGTGTTATATTGCCATTGACGAGTTTCAACAAATTGCAGAATATCAAGAGAAAGGGATTGAGGCTTTGTTGCGCTCCTATATCCAGTTCCTACCCAATGTGAACTTCATCTTTGCGGGCAGCAAGCAACATTTGATGCAGGAGATGTTTATGTCGTCTAAAAGGCCGTTCTATCAGAGTACGCAACTGCTGACCATCGGGCCCATTAATCGAGAGGCGTATGCTTGTTTTGCCATCAGACACTTTGCTGAACATGGCGTGCAACTCCCTCGTGAAGTTTTCGATACGATTTACGATAAATTTGACGGACATACCTGGTACATCCTGTGCCTTCTTAATCGCTTGTATGGTTATAATCAGAATGTGGATAAGGAGTTGGTGGCATATGCTACGGGACAGATTGTTTCCGAACAAAGCTATTCGTATGCGGATCTGCTGAAAGCTTACTCTGCAGGTCACATACGTCTATTGAAAGCCATTGCTCGGGAAGGCTGCGTTAAAGAGGTGTTGGCGGGGGATTTTATCAGCCGACATCGACTCCGTGCCGCAAGTAGCGTTAGTGCTTCATTGAAAAAGTTGCTCGATAACGAACTAGTCTATCAGACTCCTTGTGGGTATATCATTTACGATCGTTTTATGGACGAGTGGTTACGGCAGCAACCATTCTAAAAACGAGAAAATTCAATTTTTGTTACAGAATATTATAGAATTACCAACGAAGATTGAATAATCGTTTTTCAACACACTTTGGAAATCTAAGTAAAATGAATGCAAATATTGAGTACGAGAAATTTACCCAAGAGATATATCAAGAGTTAGTAAATGCTGATGTCCTTAAGGCAACCCGGGTGCAACATAATGTAAAACTGAAAGGCAAATCTGGCCAAGAGCATCAAATAGATGTTTATTGGGAGTATGAGATAGCAGGCGTACGACATATGGTTGCTATAGAGTGCAAGAACTATAACAGAAATGTCGAGATTGGCAAAGTGAGAGATTTCTATGGTGTCCTGTCGGATCTAAATAATGTTGCAGGTATTATGGTCACTAAAGTCGGATATCAAAAGGGAGCAAAGGAGTATGCATCGACATACGGCATCACTCTTAAAGAATTGCGAGAGCCTAATTGGGGAGAGGCGATAGTGGGACAAATAGAGTTAAATTTGAATATGTCTATCCGTCATTGTTTGTTTCGTGTTGATAAGGATTATGAAGAAACCGGCCGATTTAGCGTGACTGGATACAGACATTTTTTAGACACTATGAGATTAGAAAAGGATTCCAAATGGAGTGATGCAACTCATATTCCACTTGAACTTATCAATAGAGATATTATAGATGACTCTGGTAAACGAATAGCATCTTTGGATGAAATAGAGGCAACACTTCCTGAGAATTCCGATACGGATATTATCTTCAATTATGAAGATGCGTATGTCAATACTCGCTGGGGGCTTATAAAGATCAATGAGGTAAAATATGAATATGAGAAAAAAGATCATAAAAGAATCATATCAATCGATGCTAAAGGGTTTGTGAAAGCGATTCTGAAAGATGCTATAAATGGCGACATCAAGATGATTTCAAGGTAATTATATTGATATAAATTTAAATAGATCTTTATCTGTAAAGCTTGTACTGATAAACATTGTATTTTTGTAGTAAACTATTGATTCATATGACAGAACAGGAATTAGCCAATATAATTTGGAATATAAAGGAAATTATTCGCAACTTGTATGACGATTCGGAAGTAGAAGACGTTATTCTACCTTTTACTCTTCTGCGTCGTCTTGACTGTGTTCTTGAGAACAGCTACGAGTCCGTTTTGGAGGAGCTGAACAAAAGTGCTGAGAATGTCAGGAAGTATAAGCTACAACAGCTCATGCGGAAGAATCATCTGACATTCTTCAATACCTCAGGATTGTCTTTACGCAAATTGTTGAATTCGTCAAATCAAATTGGAGACTCATTCAAAACCTATCTGGAAGGGTTTACTGATAACGTAAAAGATATTCTCGTAAATTTTGTACGCGAGGATGGAGATAGTGAAGCTGTAGATCTTTCAAGAATTTATTCCCGTCTCGATCGTGGTAATAAATTATATGCAGTCGTCAAAGAGTTTGTAGAAAAAGCTGATTTGCATCCAAATGTTGTGAGTAATGCTATGATGGGGACTGTTTTCGAGATGGTTATCCGCAGGTCTAAAGAGTCTACAAACACCAAGGCCGGTCAGTATTATACACCTCGAGAGATTGTGCGCTTGTTGGTGTCGCTCACCATGTGTGGCAAGGAGGAAGAGCTGTTTGTTCCGGGCAAGGCGTTTACGATTTATGACCCGTGTTGTGGTACAGGAGGTATGTTGACCGTTGGTCGTGAATATCTCCAGGAAATGGCGCAGAATGCCCATCTCAAAGTCTATCTTTATGGGCAGGAACTGAGTCAAAAGACATATGCCATATGTAAGGCTGACCTGCTGATGAAAGGCGATGATCAGAACCTCGACGAACAGTTGTTCCAGGGCGATACATTGGAGAATGACAAACTCTATGGCAAGAAATTCAACTTCATGCTCGCCAATCCTCCTTTCGGTGTGGATTGGGGTAAAGATGAAAAGGTAAAAGCTGCAGTAGAAAAAGATAATTGTCCGGGCGGGCGGTTCGAAGCCGGTCTACCTTCAACAACCGATGGATCTCTGTTGTTTCTGCAACACATGATTGCAAAAATGGATGATGTGGCCGGTTCGCGCATTGGTATTGTATTGAATGGTTCTCCTCTTTTCAATGGTGATGCCGGAAGCGGGTGGAGTAACATTCGTAAGATGCTGCTTGATCGCAATCTGCTCGATTGTATTGTGGCTCTGCCCAAAAACCTTTTCTATGGTACAGATATCTCCTCGTATTTGTGGATCCTAGACAACAAGCGTCCTGAAGAGCGGCTCAATAAGGTTCTGTTCATCGATGCCGCCCATACTGAGTACACTCAGTTGCTTCCAAAGAATCTAGGTAAGAAGCGTTTTGAGATAAGTCCGTGCGGGGCCAGCGATATTCTTGATATTTATCGCGACTATCGTTCATGTTCCCGGGATATCGTGTATGAGAAAACGGGCGAGACCGAACGACTGGAGATTGCCAAGTTGCTCGATTACGACGATTTCCGTTATACAACCGTGGCCACTCGTAGGCCATTGCGGTTGTGGTTTGCAAATGTTACGACGAAATATGAAGCGTTGTGTGCTGACGAAGAGTTTGATGTCAACTTGCCGAAAAACCAAATATTGAAAGAGGTCGTGCGGCTCGATGGTATTGATGAGCAGCGCAGCGATCGTGAATTTTTTCAGTTCCTGAAAGATCATAAGATAAAATATACAACGACACAAACGACCCTGCTCCGCAATACGCTGGGAACAATTAGTGAAGACGCCCCCACTGTTACCAAAAATCCGCTGAAGACTGACTCGGAAATCGTTGCCGACAGCAACCTTAACGATACGGAGAAAATCCCGCAAAAGCAGGATATCGACGAATACTTTGCTCGTGAGGTACTTCCCTATGCTTCTGACGCATGGATGGACCGTTCGAAAGACAAACTGGGTGTGGAATTCCCATTTACCCGGTTGTTCTATATCTACCGGCCTTTGCGTAGTGCGGAGGCAATCCTCGCAGACCTGGCTGCTCTCGACCACGAAATGGATAATGATTTGGAGATTATAAAATCGGAGGAGTAACGTATGGAGCGATACGAATCATATAAAGATAGCGGCGTGGCGTGGATTGGGAAAGTGCCAAGCCATTGGATTCATTTTCGGATAAAATTTTGTTTATCTCGGTCAGTTGCTGGTATATGGGGTGATGATGAAAAAGGTAATAAAGACGATATTGTTTGTTTTAGAGTCGCAGACTTCGATTATTCAAAAGGCTGTTTGACATTTGATAAATTAACAATAAGAAATGTATCTGCAGCCCAATTGCTAAATCGTCTTTTGCATGATGGAGATCTTCTAATAGAAAAATCAGGAGGAGGAGATGTTACTCCTGTTGGTCGTGTCGTCCGATTCAATTATAATGATAAAGCCATATGCTCCAATTTTATTCATTCAATATCCGTTAAGGAAGGATACTCCAGCAATTATTTGTATTACTATTTTTACGGAATGTATGCAAATAAGGTGAATCTGCTTTATTTTAATCAGACAACAGGTATTCAGAATCTAAAAGTCGGCGAATATTTGTCACAAAAAATATATCTTCCAACTTTAGTTGAACAACAAGCAATAGCCGCATATTTGGATAAACGGTGTAGCGAGATAGATAAAGCCATAGCTACTCAACAGAAGCGAATCGCCTTGTTACAGGAACTGAAACAAAGTATAATTACACGAGCCGTTACGCAAGGTATTCATCCGGATGTACCCCTAAAAGAGAGTGGTGTTGAATGGATTGGCAAAGTGCCTGAACATTGGGAAGTTATGAAAACCTCCTTGCTCTATACAAATATTGGAAGTGGTACAACTCCATCCACCTCCAAGCAAGAATATTATGAAGATGATGGCTTTTGCTGGTTACAGACTGGAGATTTAAATGATGGTTATATAACTGACACGTCCAAAAAGATAAGCAAGGTCGCAGTTAAAGACTATAAATTAAGATTTTACCCTGTAGGCTCAATTGTGATTGCTATGTATGGAGCAACAATTGGCAAAATAGGGCTTTTAAAAATACCGACTTCTACCAATCAGGCTTGTTGCGTGCTACCTTATTCAAACAAAATGAATGAAATGTATGCGTTCTATGTATGTCAAATTGCTAAAAGTCAGATGCTTTTAGAAGCAGTCGGTGGTGGTCAGCCAAATATAAGTCAAGATATTATCAAAAAACTAAAACTTCCTGTTCCTCCCCTATGTGAACAACAAGCAATAGCCGTATATTTAGATGGACGGTGTAGTGAGATTGATAAAGCCATCGCAACGCAACAGAAACGAATCGCCCTGTTGCAAGAACTGAGGCAAAGTGTTATAAAAGAGGCAATAACTGGAAAGATTAAAGTGTGCTAATAGTTGAAATAATAGAAAACAAGATATGATGAATCCATTGAACGAAACCGTATTTGAAGAACATATTGCAGAGTATCTGGCAAATAGTGACCTCTATAATCAGCGAAAGAGTACGCAATTCGACATCGAAAGGCTGTGCGACCCGGAAATGGTGGAACAATTCCTGCGCCAGCAACCCCTCGTTTGGAGTAAACTCGCCAAGTTATTCCCCAGTAAAGAGGTTAGTACTGTTATTGGGGAGTATAACAAGCGCATAGACCGAGGTGAAAGTATCCTCCAGATTATTCGCAAAGGGTTTACAGTAAGTGGTGCCAAAATAAAATTTGCCCAGTTCAAACCAGTTCTGGAGGGCGAAGGAACGGACAATTATCGGTTGTACCGAGCCAACAGATTCAGTGTAGTGCGGCAGATGAGATATTCGAACGGAGAAGACAGAGGAAATGAACTGGATCTCTGCATTCTGTTGAATGGAATTCCATTGATAACGATGGAACTCAAGAATGAGGGCAGCGGACAGAACTATACGAATGGCATAGATCAATATAAGAACCATCGGGCCCCTCAAAACAGAATGCTTCGTAACTGTCTGGTTCATTTTGTCATGGATAACCAATATGTATTCATGACCACCAAGCTCGCGGGAGAGCGAACCACGTTTCTTCCCTTCAATCGCGAGGCTGTTAATCCTCCGATTGATGGCGAGTATCCTACGGCATATATGTGGCAGCAGATTTTACAAGCCGATTCACTTCTGGACTTGTTGGAGAACTTCATCAAACGTTATGAGGAGGTTTATGAGGACAAGGAGCGCAAGATACAATGCAAACGCATGGTTACCATCTTCCCCCGCTTCCACCAGTTGAGAGCGGTCAGGAAATTGAGACGCTATGTAAGTGATGAGGGACCGGGAAATAATTATCTGATCCAACATTCGGCCGGCTCGGGTAAGACAAAAACTATGGCATGGCTTGCCCATCAGCTTGCCAATATGACGAATGCCGATGGTTCGGCCATATTTGACAGTATCATCATGGTGACCGACCGCATCGTGTTGAACCGAAACATGGCAGAAGATGTGGTCAATTTCGAGACAACTGCAGGAACGGTCAAGGATATCCGTAAGGGCTCAAAGAAATTGGCCGATGCACTCAACGGGGAGAATCGTATCATTATATCTACAGTACAGAAATTTGCCTTTGCATTGGATTACCTGAAACATGAGCACTCCAAAACATATGCAGTTATTGTTGATGAGGCCCACACGGCAATAGGCAGCGAGGCGGCCAAAGATTTGGTCAACGCTCTGTCAACCGATGAGGATTTTAAAAAGAATGTTGATTATGATCCGGAAGAATATGACAGTCCTCTCGATGCCTTGATGGCCCAAATGCAGAATTCGCGCAAGATGATGAAGCATATCTCATATTTTGCGTTTACGGCTACACCGAAGGATAAGACTTTTGTGCTGTATGGCAAAGACGGGAAAGAGCCGCATGACCTGTATTCCATGAAGCAGGCAATCGATGAGAAGTTTATATTGGATGTCACTCAGAACTACGTCAGCTACAAGACAATGTTTGAGTTGATAGAGAAGAATCCAACCGAAGATGAACAGCAACTTTTTGAAAAGAAAAAAGCGCTGAGGGTTATCTCCGAATTTTTGGGACGTGATAAATATATAAAACTCCGGAAGGCCAGCATGATCGTAGATCAGTTCATGAAGTTTACAATCAATAAGATTAATCATCAGGCAAAAGCTATGGTTGTCTGCGATTCACGTCAGGCTGCTGCAGATTATAAGCAGATCATAGATCGGATTATTCGCGAAGAATATAATGGAGCAATAAAAACATTGGTCGCATTCTCAGGTGAGGTGATAGATTCCAATGGTCGTAAATGTACAGAAGCCAACATGAATGACGGCAATGTTACCGATAACAACATAGCAGAAAAGTTCGAAGAGGATGATTACAAGATACTGATCGTTGCGGAGAAGTTCCAAACTGGTTTTGATCAGAAGTTGCTACATACGATGTTTGTAGATCGTTCATTGGGTGGTATTCAATGCATTCAAACTCTGTCTCGTTTGAATAGGACATATTGGCCTTATAAAGAGGATACGCTTGTGATTGATTTTAGGAATGATGCTGAAACAGTTCGCAAGTCGTTCCAAAAGTATTATACGGCAACTATTTTGACTGGCGAAACGGATCCTCAGCGAGTATATGCATTGAAAGAGGACGTGGAACGTTGGAATCTTTTTAATGAGGCCGAGGTGAATAATGTGTGCGAAAAACTACTCGACAAGGATGCCGTAGCAGGAGTTCCTTCACTGTTAAATAAGATTGTAAATGAGAGGGTGAAGCCTTTGTCTGAAGAAGATCAGGACAAATATCGTAAATTGGTCAACCGTTTTGTTCGTCAGTATGGTTTTTTAGCTCAGCTAATGAATTTTACTGATCCGGAGCTGGAAAAGTTTTATGTATTTTGCAAGGTATTCTATAAGTTCCTGCCTTATACCAAAGAAACTTTACCTATGGAATTGCTGAATCTTATAGATTTAGATAAGCTCCGAGTGCAGTTGGCCTTTGAAGGGGCTTTGAAGCTTGAAGACAAGCCGGAAGAATTGAAAGCCACCCGTATAGGAGAGGTTGGAACCAAGACGGAGGATGAAAAGAAATCTGTCGCAGAGTTACTCGATATGGTTAATAGCCCATTTGCTGGGATTTTGAATGAGAACGATAAAATCATCAAGCAGCTTTGGGAGGATCTCTTGAAAGATCCTGAAGTTTTGGATGCATTCAGAGCTGGAAACTCTTATGATGTGTTGATGAATATCATTAAAGAGAAGTTCGATGACGCAATTGTTGATCAAATCGATAAGTATTTGAATTTCAAAGAACTACTAGATAGGGAAAAGAGCTTCTCGTTCACGTTGATTAATAAGTTCGTTCAAGCTGTTGCACGACAAACGGCTGCTGCATCGAGTTTGGTATATGATGAAGCGGTGCTGAAAGAGAAAATTATCAATGACATGCAGGATGAATTTACTGTTGTCTGCAAAAATATGAGGCCATTGTCCGAAATAGTAGATAATCTCTTCTTTATTTTAACGACGACTAGTCTCCCTAAACTTGATGGGATCGATGCATTGTTAAAAGAGGCTCTTAATAATATTTACGCAAATCCAAATATCACTCCGATAGTAAAACAAGCGTTTTTCTATTCGTTAGTGCAAAAGTATGAGGCGTTCCTAAAGAAGATTTACTATCTGATACATGATGAAGAACTTGAAGGTCAAGATGGTAAAGATGCAACATTGGCAAACGCTATTCATGCATTCAAATGTCTATGGAATTTAAAGCATGCGAAGGATGAAGATGGACAAAAATTTGCTTCATATTTGCAGAAGCTGAGAGATTGGAGAAATGATGAGGCACATAATGCCCCTAATTCTACCGAGGACGAGATAAATTTAGCCATAAAAGTAGTTATAGCGATGTATTTATACGTTACAGCCTATTCCATCACAGATTTAGAAAAAATTTTAAGATAATTGGATAATCCCTAATTTTAGATTTTTGCTATAGGTTGATGTTTCAAACATAGCGAAAATAGTAATTGTCAATTAGAATGGAGTAAATAAATATTTGTAGCATGAATAATCTTATTGAAAATAATAAATGGGGATTCCTTCGTGAAACAAAAGAACTAGCGTCAAAGGCTGGTATTGATAAAGATACAGGATTGCACAGAACTGGAATGGAGGATTATTTAGCTGTTATATTCCCAGAAATCCAAGCATCAGAATGGATTCACGATAAGATAATTGATGGTTTAGGCAGAAGAATAAGACCAGATTATAGGTGTGAACGTTTGAAGTTAATTATTGAATTTGATGGACTTCAGCATTATCAGAAACCAGAACGCATTAAAGCTGATATTGAAAATCAAAAGCTATATGAAAACTGTGGCTATAAAGTGGTTCGAATTCCATATTTCATTCAATTAAGTAATGATGTTGTAAAGCAGATGTTTGGAAGGGATGTAGAAGAAGAGTTATTTAATCCTAACATTCCGTCGTTGGGAATTAAAGGTAAAAATACGCCTGCGTATTGTTGTCCGGCAGGACTGAAAAGGATGGCTAAAGAGTTTCATAATTATCCAGGACAATACCATGTTAATTTGAAGTCATTATTAGATGCTAACAACGAATATTTAACAGGTGCAGAACTACTTAAGGAAGAATACGAGAGAAGTATAAAAGACTCTGAATAATTGGTTATGGTGGTGTGGTGAATTTTGAAACTATCACAGATAAAAGTATACTGCCTCTTTGAAAATTAAGAGCAATGTAACAAAATCGTCCCTTTATTGTACGTTAATTAACTAGATCATTCAGAAAATGATAATATGATAAAATAAAAAGGAGAGGAAATTCCTCTCCTCCATAAAGAAATCTACGTTACACCTCCAACTCCTTCAACGGCAACCCATAATTATATTGTCTGAAAAATCCTCTATGGATAAGTTTCAGACCAAGAGTCTGGTAATACTTGTAGTCATCATCCTCGGTGCAGAGGTACTTGTAACCATAGCGCGGGGCGTACTCCTTGAAGAAGCGGGCAAGGTCTTTCAGGTTTTCCTGCTGGTTTCGTTTGAAGTTGCTACGTACAATGATAATGCTCCAATCGGGGATGCTGCCAACGCCGCAACTGTATTCCCAGAAACGGATGTATAAATCCATTTCGCCTACATTGACAGAAACACAAATACCGTTGGCGTTGTGCATGACGGAACAACAGTTTCTGTAACCGAATCTCTCACACAAATAGAGATTGAAATCGTAAATAAAATCGGAATAGTTCATAATAATTTGAATTTTGATGGTTAATAAAAAATTGATTATAGACTGAAACCTCGCTTACGTTTCGGTTTCTTTTTCTTCTTTTTAAGCCGATTGGCCTGTATCGCTTCCTCCGTATCATAATCCGTAGGAGAGGGAGTAAACAGTCCCAGACTAATACCGGAATGATTCTCCTGCTGATATTCATGCCGAGGTTCCTCGCGTATGGTTTCTGCCTGTGACTGACGCTGGTTCATGGTAGCAGAAAGATCGTTATACCTCAGTTCCTGATCAATGTTCAGAAAACTGAATTGGCGGTCAATCTTGGAACCGCTAAAGGTCAGTTGGTCACATGTGAACTTGACACCTTGCATCTCTCCGGTCGTGCGACTTAGCTTCCATTGCGTATCAATTCCGTACTTCCGTAAGGCCAGTCGCAGCTCACTCCAGCTTCGGGCGTTCGGAACCTCTCGTTTCAAGGCATGATAGATAAAATACTTTACCTTGTCATGATGACGTAACCGAATGAAATTGACATGCTCTTTTCCTTCGGCAAAATGCAAACGGTAACGGGCTGTCAGCATCTTGCAGACCTTTTCGTTCCGGTAACGGTCGTTCTTGTCGCTGATGGTGCGGCCGTCATTATCCACCCGGTTGTAAACGATGTGACAATGCGGATGATCACGGTCAGTATGCCTGGCGATGATGAACTGCGTGTTCACGATTCCCATCAGCTTCATATAGTCGTGAGCGATTTTTAGCATTAGTCCATCATCGTCACGGATGCGGTCTCCGTCTTCTGCGGAGAAGCTCAATGATATATGGCCGACCTTGTTCTTGACCTTGTCGTTCAGTAAAGTCTGCAACTCGAATTGCTCCGCTATTTCTTCGGGCGAACCGTAGACACCAACCGCTTTCAACA